>JAABUS010001999.1_pt1 | contig 40763 bp, 41 predicted proteins | sample 5560161 | NCBI WGS metagenome assembly JAABUS01 (sample SAMN10711885, study PRJNA513376) | rock metagenome | isolation source: Antarctica rocks | place: Antarctica: Victoria Land, Trio Nunatak nord | collected 2016-01-04
CTCTATATTAATTGCAATTTGATTCTATGAATGGTGGTTGAATAATAATAAAAAAAGTATGGGTTGCTAATCGGGTTTAGGGTGTGCACGGGACCGGAACGTGCATCGGGCCGGGAATACTCCTAAGCGAAAAAGAAAAAGAAAAAGAAAAAATTTCTTCTCACTTCGAAATTAAAATGTTGCAGAGCTGGTCTTGGTTATGGTTGTTACATATCTCTTTTTTGTGTGGGGGGGTTGTGATGTTAGGGGGGATGGGGGGAGTGGGGAGTGTGGAGTGTGGAAGGGGGAGTGTGGAAAGGGGAGGGGGGAGGGGAAAGGGGGAAGGGAGAAGGGGGGTTTCTTTTCCCTTCTTTTCTTTCTTCCTTTCTTTGGTTGTCAGGGTCTTGGTGGGCGTAGGTAGAGGAGTGGCGGTGTGGGGGTGTGGGGGGTGTGTCAGGTGGCTAAAGTAGGGAGTTGGGCATTAAGGATAGAGTGAGTGGTGAAGATGGGATGCAAGAAAGGGGGGGTTTGAGAAATCCGAGCATTGGGGGTGTTGGACAGTAAAGGGATTAACTGTCGCTGTTTTTGGGAACTTGTGTTACATGTGTTGTTTTCCCCCCTTTGATCTTTTCTCAATAGCTAGGCTTGGTGATGGAGTGATATCTTGGAGCACTTGTGGAAAAAGGCGTTGGTCCGTAGCCACCATCGCTTTCCTCTCAAGTCGAAAATTATCTTCCCTCGAGGTATCCCTAACGCCATCACCGGCTACCCGCACAACCCTCTTCCAAGCCTATCCCGGAACCCCCGTCGTGAAAACCACTTGTTAACCGGCATGCCCGAGGCTTTTACTCGGAAACGCCGAGTCTGATTCCGATCCCTGTGGCTCTCCTCCACCTCGTCCGCATCCTCTTGAGTCAGAACCACCGCACCAAGCGTCGACCGATCCTGTGCCCGAATCCGCGTCCTAACCCTCGTCAACCAGCAGGCCCGGGAAACTGGCATTATATGTCATCCTCAGTGTCGTCACTGTACTCACTGCCATTATTGTCATCACGGTCATCATGGTCATCACCCCCTTCATCCTCTGGTTTCTCATCTTCGAAATCAGCCCCATCCTCCCACTCCCTAATCCTCCTCTGCAACTCTTCCGCCGGTTCTCGTGGAGCATAATCCGTCCCTTCTCGAACCCACCTCAACTGTTCATTCCCGCTCGGATACCGAAACTCTTCTCGCAGCCCTGATGTCATCCATGCCAGACACTCCGCATATATGGGCGGTGCGCCCTCGAGCGTCTCGACAACGACATTTTGGAATCGCGCAAGCCGGCACATGCCCGGTTTGCCGCAGTAGTCGAAGCTGAAGTCCGTTTGGCTGTTGGGTGCAGTGTTATCCCACTCAAGATTGAGGTTGTCGGGGTGGGAGATATAGAGGTGGAGGGTGATGTCCGGCATGCGGAAGACTAGGAAAGGGCAGAATAAGGCGTCGTCGAGGATGCTGGGGTCGGCGCTGACGTGGGCTATGAGAGGGCGGATGTAGGACGGAAGGCCTGCTGGACCTTGGCGTGTCAGGTTTTTGCCGGCGAGAAAGCGGAGGAGGGGGTTGTTGTATTTGTGAATGGGGGAGGTGAAGATTGCGGTGGTGTAGAAGAGATGCGATGCTTCGTGGTAGATTTGCTTGCTGGTAAGGAAAAGCGGAATCATGTTGCGGGTGGTGAGGTCGTACCAGGATTTGATGTACGGGTGTATTTTCTTGTCAGGTGGGAGGAGGGCGTGGCCGTAGATGCGCTCACGGATGTCCCTATCCAGTTTCAGAAAAGGAAACGGTACAGCATCGCTGGTTTTACTGCTGTTGGAGACGCTCTTCTTACTGGTTGATGATTCTCGCGAAGCTTCGACCAAGCTAGTCCTCAGCCAAGGCAGAAAGTCATCACTAAAGGCCGGATACTGATAGATCACCCCCCTTCTGATGACGGGAATGTCAAAGTACTTCAGAGTCTTGATTTGCAAAATGGCATGGACCCATTCTTCTTCTCTTCCGCATGTCTCTACCCATGCAGGGCCTTCCCGTGCATCTCCAGGTCCCCACAACTTCAAGCTTTGCAAGGACGGGCACTCACGCGCCAAAAAAATCATAAACATCGTCCAGTCATGCAGGGTGATACTTTCCGTATAAGGCCTAGAGTAACACTTGCGCTCGACTCGCTGAATAAGTCTTCGCAGCCTCCTCGGAAGGTTTGCAAAGAATTCGTACGAGAGCTTGACGGGGTCGGACCAGTCCTGGTACATCAGATTCCATGAGGACGTCCCATAAAGGATCCACTCTGCTTCGTGCTGTAGCTGTGTGCAGGTGCGTATGATGGCGATGTCGAAGCGTGGTTTGCGGTTGTCGTTCGTGTCATAGGGGAAGATTTGACGAACTGCTGTGGGTGCTAGCCCTAGGTGATCTTGCTCGCCAATATCGTTGGGCTGTTTTTCGCCAGGGAATAGCACTTCTCCGAGGATCTGGTCTCTGATCTCACGGGGCAGGTCGAGTAAAGGAAATGCGTCCGTAGGCGCAGGAGATTCCATGGAGCAAGTTGCTCGAGTGTTAGAAATTGAATATGAAACGCGCTGAATCGAATCCCGATCTTGACGGAGGCAGATACACGAATGTGCTAAGAGCTGAGATGTGACACCAGATTAGAGCATCTCAATTGAAAAGGGATCAGGCTAGCTTTCCAAAGTAAAATGTGGTCAAGAGTTATCACGTTCGTACTGTGGGTGGTTCTGGACTGGTCCCAATAAATATCCTGCGGGTTACGAAGGTTAGTGGCAGAATGTTTGAATGATAATTGCCAGAAAGCTTTGTCAACATGAAAGAAAACACGACTTAAGTCTAGTATCAATGCAGTCTTGTTAGGGTGCTTGTTGCCTAAATTTGGCCTCGCTTGATCCAATCAGACCGAAGAACGCCGAATTGTACCAATATAACATTTCGATGTTCAAGGCTTCGTGATGAAGGCGGAAGAGATCCTGGTTGAAAAGGTTGAGATGGTGAACTTCAGATGGAAGGTGTACGCCCTGAAGATTTCATGAGAGACATTTCCAGAGCGAGGCTTCGTGATATCTACCTACCGTAAAGAGAGAACACAAAGCTATTGGCATACAGTTCTTCGACTACTTCACAAGGGAACATCACTCGCATAGTGAATATATCTAGTGTTCCCTATCAGGCACAACCTCTACTTCTCTTCATGTCCTCTTCGCCTCCATATCTCACCCGAGTCTACTACCTCCCCATCCATTCTACTGTCCCCTCGGTTACATTAACGAGGCTTGGCCGCGTTATGAATTGTCATATGGTGATCTAGGTCGGCATGGATTAGTGAAGGGTGTATGGCATTCGGAGCAGATGTGATTATTGCGCCCATGGACTTGGAAGAGGCAGCAAAAAGACTAGAGCGCATATCGGAAAGGAGTGATCCAATGTTCGGGTGCTGGCTTGGGTTTGTTGAACTGGCAACTATGAAGAAATACATGTCACTTCCGATGGTGGTATCGGTAGAGTAAGTATTCCGAGGGGGAGGAACTGTGTGCTGAAGAAATAGGAGTACTATTTCGCCATACGGATTAGTAAACGTGGAATAATTAGGCGGTGGCGCGAAAAGATTCTATCCTGGCCGTCTTATGGTAGGCTCTGGGCTGAGTGGGTTTTTCGAGCTCGGGATTCCAATCGTTCATAGAGACGGAAGTCAGCATAGGCTGTTGTGATGGTGCAAAGGCAGCTGGTTCTGTAACCATGTTCGCTTTGTCCTCGGAAAAAGGCCCAGCTGGTACGGTCAGTTCTCCGCTTATATAGAGCCCCGGGTCAATGGTATCATATTGTTCCGAAGCCGGAGCTCAAGCCGGACGCTCTTGAAGAATCGACTCTGAGCAGTGTTCGTACCCTCTGACTGCATCTCCAAAGGTGATTCAATATGTCTGCAATTTTTTGCTGTCTACCGCCTCGCCGCACTCTCGTTGAAGCCTCTATTAAGAGGTTGGCATGTTGGAAGGTATTGTGTGAGAGGAAATAATTGAACAACGCAAGCTGTTGCACCTGTCAAATCTGCGCAAGATGGGTAAACAAGCAGATCTGTGCGGTATACTCACACTGGTGGCGCTAGAGCCATGCCCTTCCTCACATGCGCCATGATCTCTCCATCGGAAAACAACAGGGACAGGAACAGGACGGCGACAACGACGCCGATTCGAACGAAAGTCTGGATGATTGGTGGATTAAGTCACTGATACAAAAATTCACTAAAAGCGGGAGCGGGCCCGCGATACTCGTACATACGATCATGGATCAACCTCCCAACCCCGCAGCCCCACGGATCATAGATATCCCGCAGCGCCGAAGGCAGCGTTAGAGTACCTTACTTACCAGATACCTTCACGCGTCCTACCACGTACCTTATCCTCCTCTCAACCACCCCTCCCTACCAGCCATGGGCGCACTCTGCGGCAAAGAGTCCAAGACCTCCGACCCTTTCTCCCAACCCGGCCGCACTGTCGGCTCCGCCCCGCCCTCATCCTCGAACCCCCGCGCTCCCGTTCCCAAAATCAACTCCCACGCTCCGGGGAGGACGCTCGGTGGCTCATCGGGCAGGGAGACGTCAGACGCGCGGAGGGCTGCGGCGCAGGCTGCTGAGGTAAGATAACATGGGGTCACGTGTACTGGGGATTGGGGCTGACGGTCGTTGGTGTGTTAGGAGAGGGCGGCGCGGGCGAACCAGTCGAAGGGGAAGTTGGGGAGGGATTTGGCGAAGGATAAGGCGCAGACGATGAATGGGACGTTGGGGGGTGCTAGTAAAGATGAGAGAAGGCGGAGGGAGCTTGATGAGAGCACGGAGGCGAGGAATTATAATTGATCCTTGCCAGGAATCATGTGCAGAGATATTTGGGAAGGGAGCCTGTATTTCGGGGCGCACACTAGTCGTTGATGAGATACCATTGGAGCGGTCTATTGCATGTTTTGGTTGTAAGGGACAGGATACAGAGTTTGCAGATCTTGAGGAAACATGTCTAAAAGTCCCTACTGGCAGTCCTATCCCGTACTAAACAACGTTGTACCGACCGCTGGCTGGCGCTCTCGCATCGCTGTCCGCAGCAGCGATAGTGCCTTCTTTCAATAGCCGCATAAGCTCCCTCATTGCGTTGGTGACCACAACCTCAGTATCACCTTCAACAAGGATATATAGTTTGGGGTTCTCCCCCGCTTGAGGTTCTTTGCCAGTAGCATAGAAACTTCCCTTTGTAGTGATCGAAGTCCCTGTCGCTTCAAGGATCTTGGCCACGTTTGTACGATTCGTGACGGCCCAACGAGCTTTCTCTGCGTAGGAATTAGCGGAGTGCGCAATAGACACTGTGGCATTAGAAACTTACGTGGAAAGTCATTAATCTCTAAAGTAGCGTGGAAAGCACCTGCATCAGGGCCTTTGTTGTCAATCGGAACTCCAGTGCGTAATTCCCGGTTTTTGCTAAGTCGGTCATGGATATTGGCAACCGCCTGGCCGACCTTGGCGAGCGGATTTTGAGAGCCACCCGCTGGAGCCTCGGTTCTGTGCACAGTGATTTTGCCATCCAGGTCAATGCCCTTGGGAACACCTGGTAGAGAAACAGGGGCAGGCGCCGAAGCAGACTGGACCACAGAGGCGGCTTTGGCAATAAGGTCTTCGCCAATGTCCTTCTTGTCGTCCTCTTTGTCATCCTCTTCGCCTTCGTCGCCAGTTTTGTGAGTCTTCCGCTCTCGTGCACGAGCTGCGTCACGTTCCTGGTCAAGACGTTCGAGACCCTTGCCACCAAAGCCCGAGCCACTAACTTTCTCTTTGCCAGCCTTCACTTTTTCGATGAAAGTATCGACCAGCTTTTGCAGTTCTTCTGGTACTTCCTGACCGCTCTGCCTCAAGGCTTTGGCAATGTCAAGCGAGTATCTTTCTTGGTCAGGGGTAATAAAAGTCACGGCAGTACCAGTATTGCCTGCACGCCCAGTACGACCAGCACGGTGGACGTAGTCTTCTAGATGGTTAGGCGCGTCGTAATTGACCACCAGCTTCAGTTGCTTAACGTCTAGACCACGGGCGGCAACCGAAGTTGCAATCATTATAGGAATCACTCCAGCTTTGAAGTCGTCAATCGTAGAATCGCGATCAATCTGATCCTTACCACCATGTATAGACATGCATGGGTAGCCTTTCCGCATCAGGTCCTTTAGTAACCCATCCGCAGACTCTTGGCGATCCACAAATATAAGCGCTCGATCGTCTTCATTCTTCTCTTCATGATACATGTTTCCAAGAAGCTCTAGCAAACGGATGAATTTAGTCTCTTCAGCGCGTACTTCCACGATCTGGGTAATCTCTGGAGCAACTACGCTTCTCCCTCCTACAACTATTTCCACTGGCTTTGCAAGCGTTTTGCGAGCAAGAGACTCCATTTGGCGAGGGAAAGTTGCAGAGAATAGTACCGTCTGTTTATCAGGCCTGATATTTGCAAGGATTTTCATAACCTGCGGCTCAAAGCCCATGTCAAACATTCGATCAGCCTCATCAAGGACGACATACGTGACTCGACGAAGGTTAGTAACTCTTCCTGAATTTGCAGCTAGTAGATCGATCATGCGACCTGGAGTACACACAATGATTTCCGCTCCGCGCTTAAGATCTGCAATTTGGTCTTTAATGGGAGCGCCCCCATAAGCACAGACCGCGCGTAAATTGAGAGCTTTGAGGAATGGTTTGCACTCTTTGTGTATCTGTGTAGCCAATTCACGAGTGGGAGTCATGACCAAGCCCACCGGACCGTCTAAAGTGTCGATTGGCCGCTGGTCCTTGATGTGTCTGAACATTGGTAAGAGAAATGCTATGGTCTTGCCAGAACCTGTTTTAGCAACACCAATAACGTCACGTCCAGACATAATAGAAGGAACAGCTTGGGTTTGGATTGAGGTTGGTTTTTCGTAGCCCAGCTTTTGAATCACATCAAGGGTCTGTGCTCCAAGTCCACACTGTGACCATTTCTGGACCGGCTTGGGAGCGTCTACACCTCGAATTTTGATGCCGTCAAGTTCGAGTCTCAAGTCCGCGACTTCTTCCTCTGTCATCTCGCTTAACTCTGATGGTTCGTGGTAAAAGCTCTTCCTAAAGGGCTGGTAGTTCATCTTTGCGTGATTTACTGTCGGTAGGTCCTTTTTCTTCCTCTTACTCGCCATGGCGAGAATATCATCAGTATCTGCAGCCACTGCATCAAGATCAACGTCGTCATCATCTCCAAACAGGGCTTCCGGTTGCTGAGCTTTTCGCCTCGAGATCTTGATACCGTTAGTGACTATTGGTGCTTTAATAGGATCACCTAATCCACTCATGAAAGCGTCAAGAGGATCTGCCTCTTCGACGTCTGCTACTTGTTCTTCGGGCTCGGGGTCATGTGGAGCCTCTGCCATTGCAACGTCGGCATCTTCCTCAACCTTTCCTACAACATCTGCGGCAGGTTTCTCACCAGCTTGATAGGCTAGGCTCTGTGTGTGCAAACGCTCCTCGCGCTTTTCAGCGGCGGCTCTCGCAGCTGCTGCCGCTTCCTCTTCTGTGCCAGCATCTTGCAAGCCCGCGTCGTCATCTTCGTCCTCTTCCTCAACACCGTTAGCCATAGCGGTGTCAAGCTCAAACTTCGTGTCTTCTAGCGGAGGGGTTGGCAGCTTCTCTAATTTTTTTCGTGCTCCCTCCTCATCCCCAAAATCGAGGCCGCGCTTGTTCGAAGGCTTATCAACATCGGTTGCAGCCTTAGTAGATAAGCCAAAGCCGCTGACGTTGCCTCGAGCTTTTAAAGGTAGCGCAGGAGTCATTGCTGTATCAAGGATTAGCGACAGCATGATATTGGACTATCTTCTGACGGAACTTACACTGAAATCCTTTTTCTACGACTGCTGTCTTGTTAGCCTTCAAACCAGCAGTGTTGGAGTTCAAGGTAGCGGACGCTTTAGCAATTTCTGGCAAGGCAACGTCTGTCCCGAGTTTTATCGTCCCAGTTGAACTAGCCGTCGCTTTCTTCGCGATGGCTTTAGGGTCGAATTTGCCCGCATAAGGGGCTGGAGATGATTCGCCATTCGGTGTGGCGGGCGAAGTAGGAGACGGCGGTGCCGGTGAAGCTTGTATAGGCGAACCTTGGGCCTTTTTGTCTATCTGGTCGAGCAGATTTCGAGTCCCGGCAGACCCTTCCGACTCCCTCTGCTTGCGATCTCGTTCGGCCGCTTGCTTTTGCTTCCATGCCTCCAACTTGGCTAATCGCTCAGTCTTTTTCTCATCATCGGTTTGTAAAGGTGGAGGCGGTTTCTTTGGCAGCTGTAGGGAGATGATGTGTTCAATAAGGTCGATGGAGAGAATGGTGAATTGAGGACTCACCTCAAGATTGCCTCGTCCGACTGACTTCTTCTGAGATCTCTCTCTACTGTCATCTCTTTTTCTATTTCTCCTAGATTCAGCAGAGTCATCTCGTCGTCTCCGAGCTCGATCTCTAGACTCGTCTCGCCTATCTCTTGGATCTCGTTCACGGCTTCTTCGTCGGTAGTCTCTCACAACATCTCGATCACGCGATCTCCGTCGCTCCCGAGAACGGTCTTTTCGGGTTGAGCGGTAAAGTTCGTCATCCCTTCGCACTCTCGAGCGGTCTCGGTGGGAGCGAGAGTCACGGTCTCGGTACTTTCGCTAAATAGTATTTGGTTAACATAGGTCCCGGAAGTTGAATTTGGCATCACATACATCTGGACTCCTAGACCGGCTTCTGTGACGATGACTCCGTCCTTCATCCCGCCGACTCTTATCGTAACGATCGTCATCTCGACGAATTCGCTTTGAAGAAGAGTACGAGCTGCCTGCAGGCGATGGTGAGCGAGTATTCCCGTGCCGAGCCATATGATTCCAGCTAGACCAGTGAGTGTACTTCAGTATTTAGTGACCGGCCGAGACTGTTGCCCCTCAGCTCATTTTATGCTTGTAGAAAGCGAACACCTTATGCAGAAGATAGTAGATGAATGTTAACAACTAGGTAGACCACTAGGATAAAATAATAAGCCCTGACTCAGTACGAAAGTAACCACTCAATATTAAACACTGTCAGATGTTTTACTGTGGACTGCACGTACACGTACGGAGGTAGAGGTAAGAGGTATAAATTTAATGTTCAAAGTCGACGGCAACCTCCGTTAGTGTCTACGGTAGCCTTGTTAGGCACTAAACTCCCAGCCTCCGCTCCTGCATGAGCACACGCGACTGAAAGACATCACTCGCTCTCGGATCAACCACACATATCAACACAGATCTAGGTCAAACTCGCAGGGACTGCTTGCCATGATTTTCCGGGGGAGTCGAGCGTTCGGTCGACTGTCCCAATTGACATTACCATGCATTGAAAACCGTCGCATTGCGCCTCTCCCCTGGAGCTCAGAACGCGTACTAGCCTTCTACAGCACCAGCCTGGCACGAAGCCAATCAGACAGTCGACTTCGAAGCAGTTTGATCGCACCAATTGCCCATCGTGCCTACGCAACGGCGAAGCCTGTATCGAGGCCTAAGGCCCATACTGGAAGGACAACAACCTCTCCCAGAAAGAAAGCAGACCCTAAGAAAGCAGTACCTAAGAAAGCAGTCCCTAAAACTTCAGCAGCTAAGAAGCCTGCTGTAGCCAAAGGTAAGGCAGCTAGAAAACCAACCAAGCCAAAGCCCAAGCCAAAGCCGAAGGCGAAGTCTAAGAAGCCCAAGGCTAAGCCCAAGGCGAAACCCAATGCACGCAAGGTCTTGACGGATGTGCAAAAGGCTGAATTGGTTGCTGCAAAGAAGACTGCAAAGGAGAAGCTCACCCTCCAGAAATTGAAGGAGCTGGCTCTTACTCCTCCTAAGGGACTTCGTTCGACAGCATGGATGGTCGTGCATCGTGAAGCTATCAGCGAGAGAGTGCCCGCGACTAATATCGCTCAAACTGCAAAGGCAGCTGCGATTAAATACAAAAACCTTACCCCAGAACAACTCGAGGTATGCACAAACAAACAACTTCTACCTAGAGTCTCTAAGCATAGGCTAACAAGTGATGTGATAGCACTACAACCACGTAGCGAACCAGAGCAAGGCTAAAGCTGAGGCCAATTACCGCAAATGGGTTGAGTCCCACACCCCAGACCAGATCCGCCTAGCCAACAACGCACGAAATACTCTGAAGAAACGTACAAATAAGCCATGGCCGCATTTGCAGGACGAGAGACAAGTCAAAGGTCCTAGTCCCCCCTATGTCTTGTTCTACGCAGATCGTAGAAAGTCAGGCGACTTCCATGGTATCAATATTGTAGAGGCTAGTCGGTTGGCTGGGACGGAGTGGAAAGCCCTTTCTGTCGATGAACGCAAGGTGAGTCCTTTACTTCCGCTCCGTAACCTCGCTCAGTTAGTAATCGACTAAACTGTGCGTGTGCAGAAATACAACGACATGGCAGCACAGGACATGGCAAGATACGAGCAGGAACGAAAAGCCGTCTACAACCGTGACGTCGAACATAAAAAAGCTCCCTCCCCTTCTTCTTAGTCCCTTGTACTTATGGCACAGCTCGGTCGGTTTTGCAAGGCCTGACGCAGGCGTGCATGGCCCGATTTACTCCGTGAAGAGGAGAACAGATGGTAGCTTCGCGGCACGATTCCTCGCGGTGTATAATTCAGCGCTATGTGTTGTCATATCTGTATACTCAGATTCATATTCTCCTGTAAGGCAATTCTATTCAGATTTGCCTCATTATAGAAGGCTTGTCAGAAGGTAATTTCCAAAGTCTAACATTCTGCAAGCGATAGAATACCAATGTCCCTGCACTTCTTACGTTCTTTCATGAAAGGTCTCATCAAGGTGGCTCTTTAACTAAGAGACTTATTGAGAAGTCGTCTGCAGAGGGCGATTCCTCGTTTCCGACGTGTTGTAAAGTCCAGATTGCAGCACAACCATGTATCTCTTCGAACCGCCGACCTAGTCATCCCCAATCCTCGTGACAACCACCTTTATGCTCGAATCAAACTCCTCCCAGCAATCAATAATAATTCACATCAGCTCCACACCCCCCATGTCACTTCCCTAGCGCATCCGCATTCACCACTGCCCCACCTACAACATCTATATAAACCCCCCCTCCTTCCCCCCTCCCCCAGGCCTACTCCCTCCAAAACCAAATAAAATAAAACAGAACCAAACAGAACCAAACAAAATCCCCAGCCACCCTCCCCTACATCGCCAAAAATGCCAAACCAAAACAGCAGCAGCAACTCCTACCACGTAACCTCCTCAGGCACCAACTCCCAGGGGAACCACTACTGCGCGCGCGACTACAGCTCCTCGGGCGGTTCGGGTACTGGTGGAAATAGCAATAGCAATAGCAATACTTATCACTATTCTAATACCGATGGTATGATAAGTTGCTTTCGTTTTTTTGTATCCCGGATTCCCTGTTATGCTTTTGGTGGAAGATTCCTCTAACCGCCCCATTACTCTTGCTACGGGTGAGATGGGTTTGCTTTCTGGTTCTGTGGAGCTGATGCTTTTGTTTTGGGGGGGGATAGGAAGTTATTACTATAGCAATCCGAGCGGGTCGACGTATCATAATGATGGGAAGGGAGGGGCGACGTATACGGCTCCTGGGGGTAAGAAGTGAAGGGATTGGGGGATGGGGAGGTGGAGGGTTGGTGGTGAGGGGGAGAGAGATTCTGGAAGGATGATGGGCCGAAGGGGGAGGTGGGGGATGAGGTTTGGTTGATAAGTTCTTGGCGTCGTGAAAGGGCCTGGAGCGAGAGTGGTGATAGGCTAATGTGGACGAACGAAGGAGAAGTTAGACTGTCATAGGCATTGCATGGCACAGATGTTCGTCCACACACTTCTAGTCTTCATGACCGTCCTAAATAACGTTTGATCAAGATATCTTTCCACAGATGTTTCAAACCAATATTTCCATTTGATCCACCATCTTCGTACACTCCCTGGAAATCAGAGGGTGGGACTCTATAAATCTTCTTAGGAAGAACCGGTAAATCTGTTGCTATTGTTGTTGAATTTGTAGGGGGTCGTAATAGAGATTTCTGTGCGGTGATGGGGAGGTCATTCGCACTGTGCTGGCTTCATACGTATGAATAGTCACGCTGGTGACATGAAGTTCACTTCCGGTCGTTTTCTTGGTAAAGATTTCACACACAAGCAGTCCGGTTCATGCCAGATCGTCGGTTTAGAACCGTCCTTTGTTCCCAATTGCTATGGTCGCTGGTCCCAAGTCATTCACTAAGCGATGTTGTCTTTTTGTGATTTTTCAGGCCTTTATCAACGGATTTGTATGAGGCTTCTTGGTAGAATTGTTACTCTTTTTGCAGGCCATCGCACCTGTCTCGATGTCTTTGTATTGATTGATAAGCTGGCCTCAATGCTTCGGTAAGGTGCAATTCTCTGCCCTTGCATTCCACAGACCGAAGTCAACTTATGTCTTATAGCTTGACTTCATACTTCAGCTGCTCTTCGGCCACTTGATCTTTTTTGTCTTCTTGCCTTGACTGCTCTTTTCCCATCTTGAACCCCCTTTCGCACCTCGATTGCACTCTTCCCAGTTTCCTCGTTGTTTTGCAACAATGACAGTAGATTAGCGATACACGGCTAACAGCTCACATCAATTCTGTCCTTGTTTATGCTCGTGGAGGCTCTCAAAGGCCTCTCTACTCTTTGCAGTCGTTTATTTGCCAGACACTTTTTGCGCAACACCCTATAATTACGATATCTAAAACACTTTCAATTTTCCTACTTTAAACATATGACTCTCTGGTTCGCACCTGGATTGCGCATCAATACGGTAAATTCTCAGTGGTTCGTCCCATTTCCCTAAAGCAAATCCTGATGGAAATCGAACATGAGATCGAGGCAGTTCTAGATAGAGAGTAGATATTACAAGTCATGGTCTCATTGCAGACGTGGCTTGAGTTTCATCACTCGGCGTCGATTGGCGTCGTCGCTCAATCCGAATGTCATACGGATGATCAGTGTGTTTCTTTGAAAGCAGCCGAATCGATATCATTCCATTTTGGGCGATTTTTTCCAATTGACGTGCATAAAGGAGATGAGCAGCTAACCTCATTGATCGGAGAATGATCGACTGTGATTGGCTAGAATCTCGGGATTCGGAAAGCAAACATCTATAATTATATAGGTACTCTTCACTTACTATTCCGTCTCTTTCCTTCATCGCACCTTACTGTCGCTACTGTGTGATCTCGTTACCTGTGTTTCTCTGTAAAATGGCTCCTCTACATTCTCTGTTTGTGTTTGCTATTTGCAGTTCCCTCACACTCGCTCAATCAGGCATCAATCCTTTCGCAATGTGAGTTGCGTGGCCTATCATCCACCGCAATCACAACTAACAACCCTCTCTCAACAGCACAAACAGCGACCAATTCAACTCCGCCGCGGAACAGATCGTCTCCCAAAATGTCCCCTCCAGCATCCAAGTCGGCCTCGGCGTCGCCATCCAATCCGCCGCCTCAAGCGTCGCCTCAATAACTTCCGGCAACATTAACTCCCTGGTACAATCCGCTCTCACGGCTGAGACACCTGCGCCCTTTCTCACCGCCTTACCGTCTCAATTCCAATCTAACGTCCAGCGCATCGAGTTTGAAATTAGCTCCCTGCGCGAGGCTGTCAGCAGTACGCTTGTTATTACCCGGAATATCACGACTATGGGGAATGTGACGATGCTGGGGAATACCACGCTCTACGCTAATAGCACTCTGCCCGCGACCGCTGCTGCAGTAATCACATCAACCAACTTCGAGGGTTCGAAATTTGAGGTCACGGTGTCAGCCACGTTTGTCAATGCGACGACATCGACGCCGAGTGCTACGGATACAGCAGGCGGGCAAAGTGGGAGTAGCGTAAGTTATCCTGGGATTCGTTATAGCTAAATAGCCGCAGACATGTTAACGAGATTGCAGAAAGGGGCAGGCGGCGCCGGTTCAACCAGTAAGAGCAGCGCTTTCGCCATGCCCACCCAAGTCCCGGTGGCGGCTGCTGGGATCCTTGGCGTGGTGGGTTTACTTGTCACCTTGTGAGCCTTTCATCTTTCGGGGATGGATATTACGAACACACAGTGTCTGGGAATGATTGGTTTTTTTTTGGGATATACCGCGTTCGGCATCTGGAGTCTTCTGAGGAAGGGGGGGTGGGTTACGAATATAATAATATATGTCGGCTTTTTTGCCGGCGGTTTGGATTTGGAGCTAGATACAGTCGCCTTGAATATTTATATACTAATACATATTTCTTAAGCCGGACGTTTCTGTTTAGAAGACGAGTCACTGCAGTCTCGATGTCGGGGAAAGGGTTCAAAGAAATGCTCTCCACTCCGTCTTTATGCTATCCATCTTACCAAACCAAATCACGCATTTCTCAAAGCTCACGCCGCGACCCCTCCACCATCCCAACCATCCAATTTAACCCCCCCGCCCACATACATACACACATCCAACTCCCAACACCCGCCCTCTAACCCCCTATTCCCCAGTCCAAATCCCCATTGAAGATTCCATCTTCATGCAGATACCCTACCTTGTTTAAACGTGTCTAGTTTCTAGATCTATCAACCATACCGGGGTACGTATGAAGACGTTAGAGAAGGTCGAGGGATGGAGGGAGGCGAGTGGGAGGGAGAGGGGGGTGTGGGGTGGAGGGGTTTGGGGTGAGGAATGCGGGTGAAGGTAGGGATGGAGGATTTTGGTGGGATTGAGAACGGGGTGGGGGAGAACGAAGGACCGAGGATTGTCTTAAACAACGTGAACGAGAAGAAGGAATGGTACGAGACAGGGTTTGTAGGGCTTTGTGGAACATGCGGGGGTTGTGGGAGGAGTGGCAAGTGAAGCAGGCAGTCTGGCTGGGGATGGGACGGGGGTTCTTGGGAAACACATGTTGGATATAGAGATATAGATGCCCTCTTAAATCAGCAGCACAGAATTTCCCACCCGGCAAGTCAAGACCAAATAGCTGCTTGGTGCTGTAGAAGCAGGACTTTTGTTCTTTTAAGTACATTAGATGCTTTGCGTCGGGTGTGTGTGGGTTTAGGGGGTCTGCGGTTGTTTCAAGTTGGGAAAAGGGGGTGCTGAGTTTGGTGGAGGTGCGATGGGGAGGCTTGGGGGTTTGGAGATTTGCCATGTGAAGTGTTTGTTGTGATAGGCAGCCAAGATCTAATTGGGCAGATATATTTACTTGCTAGGATACGACTTTGGAGGAGCGAGCTGCTAGGGATGTTTATGATGCGTTAAGGGGGAGTCTGACAAATGAGACAGCTTTATTGTGGTTACAATGGAGGAGGCAACGGGAGTAAAAGGAGGAACTGGAGCTTGGTTTGATGCTGTGCACGATGAAATAGCTGGGGAAATTGTATGCTTGGAACAGACGAAGTGTTCATCGCACTGGCCTCGGTTCTCAGCGACGAGATCTATTCTCGAGCCTCAAACTCTTTCTTGGCCAGCCTCTCTTGTCTCCTCTCCTTATACGCCTTCCTCCTCGCCCCCACCCTCGCCTTCTTCTCCACCTTGGCCAAGCGCTTCTCCTTCACCACAACCCCATACATCCTCTGAGCCAGCTCTAACTTCCGCTTCTGATGCGCCTTACTCATCGACATCATCCTCTCCCACGTCTCTTTGATATATGTTCCCCAATCGCCCCCCTCCTGATCCACCCTTACCCCACAATTCCGCTCGAGTATCCCATCCCAGCTATTCTCGTCATTCGCGTAGCTGAGAGAATTTTCCATTTCTTGGATGCGTGATAGGCGATGCTCGCGAGAGAGTATAGTGTCGCGGATGATGCGGCTAAGGAACGGGGGTTGGGGTTTCTTGATGCGAAGGAAGGGGAAATTATTGGCGTTTATCAGATAGGGGACACCGCGACGGCCGGAGACGGTTTTGAAAGGGCGGGAAAGGATGGGCGTAGCGTTTGGGTGGGGCCACACGCGGGGTTTTTGCAACTTGGGCTTTGGAAGTTGAGTGGTGGGTTGGTTTGTGGAAATTGCAAGTTTAGGAGCAGGTTTCGGCACCAGACCTTTTGGCTGGTGGGCCTCAAGGCCCAAGGCGCGATTCAAGGTATCACGCCAATTGGGTCCTCGCTTTTGGAGCGTCTCAAGTGTCTGGAACGTGGATCAGCTAATTGGAAATCAAGATACTAGAAGTTTCAATGGTCACCGAGTACCCCAAACGCAACGCTGCAACGACATTTGGTGGACTTTGGATATTCACATTCTTCTGAAGTTCTTTTCTTATTTTTTTCCCTATGACCGACCGTTGCTGCTCAGAGAAAGGCAGCTGGTGCTGTTGCCGGAGGAGCGCACGATAGAGCGCGAAGCCTAGATCAAGATTCTCTTAGTAACTGAGGAACAACCTGCTACGATTGACGTACATGCTGCACGATGCACCCCTGATCTGTTTAAGTCGATCCACCTTGGCATTCGACGCTCATCTAGATACTGGTAATGAAAGTTGCGAGATTGCGCGTTTATGGCTGAAGCGACGTGTAAAGGTGGTGAGCTAACATGGGATGTAGGAAGGTCACGTGCTCAGATAAGTTCATCATGGTACGTAGGTACCGTATAGTATACACCTATCTATTGGTGGATTACCTATACTCATCCACTGAATCTAGCTAAAGCAAGTGCACAGAGTATCTGCCGGTTGCGCGCCTTGTGCGCCGGCAATGCAGAGCACTATAAGAAAAGCCTGCTTGTCATAACTTCATATCTGGTCATCGGTTCCCTCGATGGTCAGGAGAACGTGGTTCCCTCAGCAGGTTGCGGAAGTTTCTTATGTTGGGGTAGAGCCATGTATCTGTGTTTCTGGAGTCAGCAACTTAGATACAACGGAACATAGGAGGAAGAGAGCAACCTCCGAAGCTCAATTAAGATTGTCTCCATTGTATTCTCCCTCTTCCACTGGACAAGGCATGGCAGTCTCGTCCGATCGACCTTCTTGTGAATCAGTCAAGAACTCGGAATAGGAGAGCTTCACAGCCTACCTTTCCCGATCGCGGGTCCACACAAGGTAGGTTGATCTTCGAGACAAATTGTACGTCTGGGGGTTTGTCCGGATATTCCTCCCCGCAGTGTATGTTCAGGCTGTAAATACGGTTCTCATGCGCGCTCTGTGAGAAGGATACAGGGTGAGTGAAAGCGTCTCGATTGCAAGGCAGAACGTTCGTACGTGTGGGGGCCCCAGTATTGTCCCGTTCCAATTCGACATCAGCAGGTCATCGCCGTCCGAAAGACCATATGAACAAGCCTCTACACCCAGGCAATTAATAGTTTACGACGTGGTAAGGAAGGAAATGGGCTTACCAGCACCAAGGCCCTTTTCGCCCTTCTCAAGCTCTTCTAGCAGCCGAAAGTTCCTTGGAACCTTAGCCCCCATAGTGAGCACTGACCTTTAGCTAGAAGAGGACTGTACAGAGAAAGAGTAAATCAGATACTTCCACCTGCAGTTTGTAAGAGTCGGAAAAATTCCAGGGCTCTTGAGGTAAGTGGGTAACTCGTAGGAACAGATTCACGTGAGACATCACCCGACTGCAGCCCAATTCAGCCCAATTTAGATTACCGCTAATGACGATACATGCATATCGTAATGTAAGATAAAGTAGGAGCAACAGGAGCCTAAGTAGATCATCAGCGCGACCTGTTCAAATAAACCAAGAATTCCATCTACATCAATCGAAGATCGAAGTGCCACATATAGAGTCTTGCAAATGATTGCCTTTTTTGAAAACGCTCACAAGTTTCTTGAAGCTCAAAGCCAATACATGGAGATTAAATATTGAACCTAAGCATGACCGCTCAGCTCCTGAGCTCAGAGCTGTCGGCTCTGATTCAGGAATCCAAGAGGAAAAACCCAGAACTGAGAAATGTAAGTCGGCTCGTCAACAAAGTTTCACGTTTCTAATCATTTTACAGGCCGCGGATAAGTCCCTGGGGGATCTCAAGGCACTTCCTCATACATCCGAGGCTCAGCTCGCCGCAGGTCCGTCTCTCAGATCCTGATTATGATAGGAACTGACTTTGAAAGAGATCTAAAATGCCGGCCGTATTTTGTGCGACCGTTCCTAATGGCCTGCAGTACCCGCAACCCGAAATATGCAGGAAGTGCAATCGTTTGCCTACAGCGACTTATTGTCATGAAAGGCTTACCAATGGAGCCTCTTGGGGATGTCTTAGACGCCTTCCGAGAATGTTCATCCCTAGGTTTGCTTCGAACCGTACTTTTGAACAGGCACTGTAGAATTGATATTTCATAGCCCTTGATATTCAATTAAAGATACTTCAAGCGCTGCCATCACTATTGCAAAACTACGCTAGCAGTCTTACGGGAGGCCTGCTGATAGTCGCTTTTCAACTATGCTTTTTGCTACATAGTAGTAAGACAGCGGTAGTGTCAAATACTGCTGCAGCTACTCTCCAACAGCTGGTCTTGTCTGGTTTTGAGAAAGTTGCAAAAGAAGATGGTCAGTTGCATACGCTATATACGAAGTGCATGGTAACTCTAATTTTTCTAGATCAGGACTCCAACGATGGGGCTGTTGTTGAGGTCCCAGCAGCCGATGGGACTAGACCGATTTGTAGTGCCGCTTTAGATGCCTACCACGTATGTTTGCACACTGTTCCTCAATTTGGAAACCTATTGACGAGCTTGAATAGGTACTGACTGACATATGTCTTCTCACAGAAGGCCAGACCCCGAGAACCCTTAAAGCAGCATCGCTGTCTCAGAACTTTGGCCTTGAGCTTATAGAGTCCATACTAGCCAATTATGGTGACACTGTGATGTCCCATCCAGAACAGATTCATGTCATTCGTATTAGCATAATGCCACTGATTGTCAAGATTGTGTCTGAAAGAGCAAACTTCTCCGCCACTGTTCGCGCGATGAGGCTTTTGCAACTCATAATCAGTCGCCTACTCTTTGCTCTCGCGCCAGAATGTGAGATTGCTTTGAGCCTTATCAATCATATGCTTGATCGTGATGCGGCAGTCCTGTGGAAGCGAGCTTTGTGTCTGGAGCTATTTCGAGGGATTCACGCAGAACCGGCTCTCATCCGAAGTATCTATTCTCACTATGATGAACAGGAAGGCAAGAGAAACATCATCAGAGATCACTTAGCGACTCTGGTACGACTCGCCTCGGAGAATCCGACCGCCATTGGACTAGGGCACCAATCGACAATAGCCACGTCCACCTCAAAGACAGCGGAAGACTCGGGCGAGCAATCCGCCGGAAAAAACAGTGGGATTATCGGTAGTATCGAAGCTGCCGTCACCATGCTTGAGCCTAACTCGCCTGGCATCAGCATTCAATGGAGTACTGTTAGGACTGCATGCATTGACCAGCTCGACAAATCCGAAGCTCCGGCCTTGCCTATAGCTTACATCTATTGCCTCACTCTAACTTGTATCAACACATTTTCTGAAGGTCTTGCACGTTTTCTTCTGCCTTTCACAGTACCAAGCGAGGCCAAACCAAAACGTAGGCACCGTGTGTCCCAGGGTAATGAAGGAAGCACGAGCGTGGCGCTCGATGCTGGTGAGACACCTTCAGCTGCTGGTAAAGAAAAAAACCTTTCCCGGAACCGTTCCTTCCGAAGCAAAAAAACGCCTGTTAACCCATTGTCATTGGAGGATCATGTTCTTTTTACTCAGATCCGTACCGCAGGACACATTGTTAATAATTGTTGGCCAGCTCTATTAGCTGCATGTTCGACGTTCCTGAACGCAACTCTAGACTCCGACTATTATCACGCCCTCATCCGTTCATTCCAAAAGTTTACGCAAGTCGCCGGGCTACTTGATATGGCAACACCTCGGGATGCCTTCCTTACGACCCTTGGCAAACATGCTGTACCCTCCGCGAATCTAAATACACCTATTTTAGGAACCCAGTTCTCAGTTCCAGTAATAAACGGACACGATAGTTCCCAAAAGGAGAAAGGTATAGATAGCGATTGTGAGTGTAGCCCAGCCCCTAGGATTTCCTCCGACCACCCTCGACAGTCTCAAGATCGCGGGTACTTTAGATTAAACACTCGGAACTTGCTCTGCCTTAGAGCATTACTTAACCTAGGCATCGCCTTAGGTCCAGTCCTTGGACCATCGTGGTCGATAATCCTTGAGGTACTCCAGCAAGCGGACCTAGTAATATCTAGCTCAAGTGCACAGCGCCGGCCGGCGAGAGGAGGACACTCGAGACAGTCTTCAGATGATCAGAGTGTGGGTAGCATTGCTAATATCCCTGGTGAGTTTGGGGTCGAGATCACTGCTGCTGAGACTGCCGCAGCCAGGATGATTGAGAGTACTGCCGATCTTTCGGATACGGCTTTTATGGATGTTTTGGAATGCCTCTGCAGTTCTTCGCGCAATGTGAACGTTCGGTCTGCCCAATTGACCTTACCGAAGCATCACCAAGTAGCCACTACCGTTGGAATATCCATGGATGGGACCATTAATGATAGAGCTAATGGGTTCGTTCTGGACAAGCTTGACGATCTGATCCAGTGCAATTTAGCTCGACTGATACAAGAAGAGACTGCAGAAACTGGTTGGGACCTACTTGTTACTATTCTTGCCGCACTACTTAGCTCACCGAAGCCGAGTTCCGATATTCGTATCCAGGCCGCGCGCATACTTAACAATTTGGCTCTTAGCATAGCGGTCGGCGAAGAGCCTACGTCGTCTAAACAGCGAAATAAATGCAGGAAAAGAAGCTTGGATACTTTATTAAATGAAGTTGGTGCAATTCAGAACGAACGACGCCAGAATACCCGAGTTCCTCAAAACTGCGAAATTGAGATCCACAAATTGGTACTGGAAACGCTTCGGGCAATCCTGGAGCAATGTGGAGATTCTCTGCATATTGGGTGGGACTCTGTGTTCGCTATACTTGCGAGCATTCTCAACGAGCCAGAATCTTTCGGTAGTGCCGCATCACTGGAACATCATGGACGCCACGAGATGTCACCAAAGCTTGTTAAATCTTCCTTTACATCCCTGCAACTCATATGTTCCGACTTTCTCAATTCTGTCCCACAATCATGCCTACCAATATTGCTTGAGACACTCTACTCATTTTGCGCTCAAGGCCAGGACCTGAATATCTCTCTCACGGTGAATAACCCAATCAGTTATATCCGCGAAGAATCTATGCTTACTTGATACTAATCTAGACAACTACCTTTTTCCGCAATGTTTCAGATTTCCTTCAGCGGGACAATCAAAGTATCGCATTTGACCGCCGCATCATGGAATGTCAATCAAGGGTCGATTTTATGGATCTGATATACGCACAAGATCACGACGTACCGCTCCCAGCTCTATGGCTCTGCTTGCTTGTGCATTTGATGTATGTAACGACTGACAACAGGATTGAAGTACGGCATAGTGAGTATTTTCCCAACAGGCCCTTTTTCAATCCTGGTGCTTGAAAGTGACATAGACTGAACCTTTCCAGGTGCCTTGCATACTCTTTTCAGGATCTTTGACGCTAGTGGTGACCAACTCACAGCTCCGGCCTGGCGAGTGTGCTTTAGCGTAGTCTTTGTTCAGATGCTATCAGCTAACCAAAGAAAATTTCTTGACGTTAAATCCAAAGGTATGACTGATTCAAGCAACCAACTGTTAGAGGACTGGAATGAGACTGCGACCATACTCGTTGAAGGATTGACGAAAGTATTTGCTCAATTCCTGCAGATCATAAGAATCAATGAAGATTTCCCGGAGATGTGGTCAGGGTTGTTGGACTATCTCAAGAGCCACCTAGAACGGCAAGCCTTGAGAGTTAGCAAAGCGGTGTTCTCTGGAATGACGAGAATGCTTACGGAGATTGAAGATGTCGAGAAGGTGGGGACTACTTCGTTATATAGAGCTTGGCACCTCTGGCAAGACAGCAATCCTGGTACTCACACCAATCCCTTGGCTGGTGAGAATAGCAATCAGGACGCCCTTCTTGCTTACCTTGATTGTCTTCACCAGCTTCTTCGACTTGTCGGCCGGAACCTGGCACTTGAACAAGCACGAAAAGTAATCAAAGAGCTGGAGTCAACTGTCGTCAGCTCGAATATAGCGGCTTACAGTGGCGACATTGACCGCATGACACCAGTCCAAAAATACGTTATCGACAGTCTGAAGACGATTCCCTCTGATATACCGGGTGTAATACCAGAGCTTATAGATATTACAGCGCGCCTTGTGACTCTGGCTTTTCAAGGTGAAAATCAGGATCGAAAAATAAGTCCAACGTACATTGCTCTTTCAAAATCCGCAATGGATTTGCTTCTATCATATATCATCGACCACGTTGACCCGGCGGGTGTGGAATCGCCTATCATGCTATCGAGGGCACTGCGAGCGCTTTCTGTACCATTACATCTGAAATACCAGTGGCAACTGGAAGGCAAGCCACCTTCGACATGGGAGAAAGCTACTACAACTGCGCTAGCCATTCTGCAGGCATTTGTACTCACTATCAAGACTTCCACGAACGTAGATTCAAGCTATACCGGCTTCTTTGAAGAAGCTGTCAACATTAGCGATGGTATTATAGCTGCAGACTTTTCTTCTTTGTCTAGCCTAAACCTATCGAGGATCAAGAAGGACCAAGATTTCGATATCAAAGCCTTCTCCACCGTTCGATCACTTTTAACGGCAGCTCTTGGGTCCCACTTAATTCCAGATGCAACACGTCGTAAATATACCAAATCGATCTTCAAGGGGTCAATCATACACGAGCCTCACCCTGATGATCTTCCTGGACCTGGCCATGAGCCTCTTGAAGGCCTGCGGAGTAAGCATATTGGCCGTGTCCAGGATCTCCCTCCCAGTCCACGCTCGAATCTGGGTTACTTACTGCTTGACGAACTCTTCGACATCGTAACTGTCCACGACCGCTCTCCTGATCGCATTCGACTGGCTCAAGCAGCGGCTCCATATCTTGTTCTTCGCGTTGGTGTTACACTCAAAGCATATGTGCTCGATCAACCATTGCGCGGACGTATGCCCCAGCCATCATCTCAAAAGAAAGAGATGCTGTATATCCTGCGCAAATTTGTTAACTTGGATCCTGAACCTAGCGCTATACCTCCTGTGTCAGGCATTGCTTCAGGAAACAAAAATCATTTGCATCGGCTTTATCCATTGGTTTGTAAAGCTATGAGTACCGCGTGGAGTGATGAAGAAATGACTAGAGCATTGAACAGGGTGTTAGAGGTAGTGGGTGAAGACTTCGGGGTTTGAGGATGCATCGCTTGGGCGTTACAGGAATTGTACACGATTTGAGAGCTTCCGTACTTCGATGGTGAAAATTCTCATTGCTAGGTTGAGCCGTTGCTCATATCGCAATGGGAGTACATGCTTCTAAGATGTGAAGAACACCAAGACAAACGTGAATTGGCGTTTCATTTGCTCCATAATCTCATCAGATAGGCCCATAACAAGCGAGCAATCACTTGAACTCTACATTCTTGACAATACCGTCTTCGCCAACATGTACATTCAGCCTATCATATAGCTTAGCCTGCGCTGTAAACATACTATGATCGAAGCTTGTGTTACCTGTCCGGGTTATGATCCATAGTAGACATAGATCCCGGCTCAACAATCCGATGATCTTTTGGTAAATCTTGCTTCGAGAAGCTCTGTGTAGCTTTCAATACAAAATCGGCATGGGGTCAGATGGAACATATGGACGTACGGTGGCGTCCGTCGTAGAATCAGTAATCTTCTTGCCCGCAAGCTTGCTCATCCAGCTGTCTTGCTGGTTTCCTCCACTGGAGGTCATGACACCGGGGACGACTAGAGGCATGTTGTTCAGTTGTGAAAGAGGTGTGGATCGGATTGATAGGGTTTAGGAGATAAGTACAATGTTGCAAGAAGTTTGATCAGGCAGTTAATTAGGTAGGGCTTGATATGTTTCTGAAATGACGTACTTAGGGACATGCTATGATACTGTAGCTTAGGGCTGCATGTTTACAGCTAAGATGAGCTAAGATGAGCTCATACCGTAATGGCACATCGACATGTAAACCTCAATATCTCTGTTACACTCAGGATTTCTACACCAATACGAGACATGATCATTCCTTAGCAAGGTTTGAGGAACTTCATCGATTGAGGAAGTTTTTCTGGAAGTTACTGAACATTTGATGGACTAAACCAGTTCAGCTCCGCCAAACACGTCCCACGCTGTCCCAGCAATTTCTCTACCATAATGTCCTCGGGTTTCGTTTCGGGTGGCACTACTGATAAACCAATTGAACGTGATAATGAGTGGTTGAAGGCGCAAGAAGAAATCGAGGCGACACGCCGTAGGAACGAGGAGAGCCGTAGGCAGCAAGGTGGGAAGACGCTCTACGAAGTCCTACAGGCCAATAAAGGTGACTACAATGGCAGCATTAAAGAGAGAATGATGACTATAGTCGTTCGCATCGCTAACATGTCAGGTGCTTCGCGCTATCCGTAGATGCAAAACAAGAAGCCTTTGAAGAGTCAATCCGGCTTAAGAACCAATTTCGCAATCTTGACGAAGATGAGGTTGAGTTTCTAGACTCCGTACTTGAATCTACACGCGCAAAGGAAGAAGCTGTCAAGAAGGAAACTGCAGAACAGCTCGACCTCTTCCGACGTCAGCAAGAGGAGGCAGACAAGGCACTACTGAGTGAAGGTGGTGATACAATTGAGCCAAGTGCTCTTGGAAAGGCCGGCAGTCCTCCAATCGTGGAGTCAAATTGGGCAATCAACTCTAAGAAGCGCAAGCGAGCGAAGGAAAAAGAGGGTCTGAAAGGCATCAAGCTCAGGAAGTCCTCCACCAGCGAAACATCACCAGTGACAGCGACTCCAGTCAACCGTACAAATGATCTCGCGCGTGACCTCGACTCTAAAGATTGCGAAGCAGGGTCTGATTCTCTAGTTGGAAAAGACACTGCCTCGATCGATTCTGTGTCAACCGCAAAATCCGATACAAAATCCGATACAAAATTCTCACACAAGCTCTCAGTAACCAAAACTGAAACCACACATGCTAGCAAAGGAGCTTTGTCCGGTTTAGGATTAGCGGGGTATAGCTCTGGCGAAGACTAGTGCGACAGCCTCAGCTGGCCGAGGGGCTTACAACTCGCAAATTTCTCAGGAAAGGCATGTAACAAAAGTGTTATAGTATGAATAGTGGACCAACAAACGCTGCTGTTATTATCTCTGCGCGTCGGGCGGCGGGAATTGCAAAGAGCTTCCAACCAATCTGCCATTGCATGTGTTGATAGAACCCAAAATCAGCCTTGTGGCATCAACACCAGCCGTTTTGCGCGTTGCATTGATTGACCATTGTTGGCTCGCCTGCTTTATCCTAATCACGCTTTCTTTTGACTCACTCGGTTTTCTCGACAATGGCTTTATAAAAAATATCGAACCTAACATATGAACAAAGGTAAACGATATTTTTATTATTTGTCTTTGGTCCTTCTACTTTTACAGCCTGGTCTAAACGTGATGGCGAATGCGACCGTCATCCGAAAACGCTCTGTTGATCACCCACAGGACAGGATTTCGGAAGACCGACTTCTCTTGAAGCCCCCTTCATTCTTACCTTCCGGGATGCTCTTTGGACAGCCCTCAGAGTCGCCATATCAGTTCACATCGCTCAAAAGAAGTATGGAACCGCAAGAAGTACTGGTTGGGAAAGAATTGCAACAGGAACTGGCGTTGGACCCTGGAAACAAATCGGTGGAATCAATGGAGAAATGGGCAATCCGTATGAGAAGAAATTCCGTTTCGCAAACCTCCCAAACTGAAGATGAGAAACAGCCTAACGTCTCAGAGCCTGAGACCGAAAAGCCTATAGACACCGACCCTGAAACTCCGAAGCTCAATGAGTCGACTGGAGAGGACCGGAAGGCTGAAGATCCACAGCCCCAGGATCTGGGATCTAAAGTTTCGACGCTGCAAGATCCGAAGCCTGAAGATTTCAACTCCGAGATTATCAAACCTGAAGACCTGATACCTGCAGAATCAAAGTATCAGGACCGACAGCCCGAAGATATGAAGCTCAAGACCCCGACCCCCAAACCCGTTGATCTAGCAATGACCTCTCTTATCAGTCAACTAGACCAGACTTTGAGAATCGAGGACAAAGCTACAACGGCTTCGAAAATGGTTGAAGTTCCTTCTGGCTATAAATTGGATCTAGAGGTCGGCCCTGAGGACTTTTACAAGATGCGGGAACAGTGTAAGCTTTTGGACAAGCGGAAGCGAGCTGCAGGACTTCTCCCGATGTCAACGAAGCAATACCAGAGATATGGGTTTCGGCCGGAAGAACTTCTTTCCGCTGGCGCTCTCTACTCACCCAATGCCAAACCATCAAACCTAACCAATAAACTCCACCCTTTTCTCCATCGTTCACGCTTTGACGATACTCCAGATACTATATACGATCAACTAGTGCCTGGACTACGCTTGGCAACAATGTTCATGACACAGCCGATTTGCTGCCAATACTGGGTGACGCTAGCGAATGGCCAGCGGAAGCATGACTTTAAGACGAGTAATAGGCTGGGTAGAGCGTGCTTGCGTATTTCCAAGGATGTGCCACTAACTCTAGAAAATGCGACGGAGATTATCGAGTATATTAAGAAACTCGACGACGCAAGTATAATCCATTTCACCTTCAGGAAAAACCTTTACCTTCATACACCAAAGGATGTCCTCGCGAGGACTCGGCCCGTCTGTGACGTAGACTTCGAAATCCCAGAAGGCTTAACATTTAGACCCAAACGATCACACGTCTGTCTGCATCACGACTTCTATACCGCAGCCAAGAAGCTGAGCAGATTGAAACACCCAGACCCGGCGTTGCTATTGCGCTTCAACTTCTTCCTTGCCTGTAATATCTTGCATGAGATGGCCCATGCGGTCAACGTGGCTCATTGCTATTCCCAACAAAGCGGAGGGCTGGAAGCCGGCGTTGACTATAATGAACCATTTCTTCTCAATGATTCAGAAGCTGAGCTAGGCAATGCGTGGGAAAATTACATGTTCGGCGGCCGCGTTGCACCCATCAACGGCCGCGTTGACACCTCTCACGGTCTCTCAATATGCGACTGGCCTTACGTAGGCTTGCCAAAAGACACGCGTCCCATTGTGGGCCTGCCACCAGATTTCAGACGCGGCTCACTTATTGACACCTCTATGGACGACAAACAGCACATTTGGCGATCGATTCCCATGAAGTTTATCGAAAATATCCAGCAAACCAAAACCTGGGAGAAACAATTCGACCTCACTAATGACACCAAGATCTTCCACATCAAACGCAACGGCGCAATTTCTATAACCATGAATCGCTTCACCACCATGCCCTGGTCCGAAGAACTCCGCATCGTCTCCGAGTCCCTTGCAGAGGGCTTCGCCAACGACCCCGACGACGGCCCACCAACAAAGAAGCGGGTGATTGGCACCGGAAAGGCTGTGCGCACAGACATCTTTGGCCGAACGCTGGGTGACGAGAGTGAAGAGGATGTGGAGGGGAAAAAGGGCCCCAAGAAGCCGGTCAAGGGGAGTGGCTTGCAGGGGACGAAGACGAAGCAGAGGGGCCATGAGAGCAAACATCTAAAGCTACTGCGAATAAGGAACTCGGACAAGAAAAAAAGACAAGAAGCGGCTGAGAGGAGGAACGCCGGGCCGCATTGAATGCAGCTGGATGAAGTTTTGCGATTTAAGTTTTAGAATTTCGGTTTGTTTGGATACCCCCTAATGTTTCGTAAAGGTTGGTTTTTATGTTCTTAGGTTCTAAGGGATACATGCTAGAGGGTGAAGCAGGATATAACGAGCGTTTTTAAAGTTCAGATTACTTTCAGAATTGTCATCGGAATATATGTGAGTCTTAATTCAACGTGTTATCATGGAAGGTCACCAACAAGCTTCAGCGAAGTTCGACTGCGTAAATGTACTATAGACCGACTATACGGAAAGCTATCGATGAGCTTCGAACCACTCTCCGCTGATTATCAGTTTTCGAAACATATCCTTACACACTTCCACTATCACACGTTCACCAATCCCAACTCTATACAACCCACCCATACTCTACACCTATTCGCACTCCTCAACACATCCTCTTCTTCACTCATCCCACTCATATCACTACCACCACAACCGCAACCACAACCACTTATCCACATCAACCCTCTCGCAATGCCCCTCCTACATCCAAACACTCGCATATCAAAGCACCCTTGTCAACTACTATCCCGCTCAACGTCAATACCCCTCAATAAGAACAATCTCATTGTCCAACCTCGAAGCCAAACACATCCCATTCCTTCCATTGTCGAGTCGCCATCCTTTATCCCATTAACCACACACCTATTCCAACAATGCAACAATGCAAAACAAAGCCCTCCACCCCCTTATTGTGCACCCCATCCCCCCCCATTTCTACCCCTACCCTTCCTCCCCCCACCTTTCCTTTTCCCAACGCACACAAACCCCAGCAAAAGCGAATAGCCCCAAAGAAACTTGAAACAAACCACATCACACACCCCACCCACCCACCCACCTACAAAAAAAACCCAAAAAATGTTCACCCCCCTCCTCACCTACCTCCGCACAAGCGAACCCCTCCGCGAACCCCCCGAAACCAAAGCCCTCGTCGCCCGCAGCCGGGCCCTCCGGAAAGCCGAAAAAGCCGCCAAAAGGGCCGCGGAAAAAGAGGCGAGAGCGCAGCGCAATGCCCGTCTTCGCTCAGGGGTGGTAAGGCGGCATGGCGGCGATGGCGGGCTGGAAGGGGCGGTGAGATACGAGGATCATCTTCCGGCGTATGAGAGGGTGGAGGGGAGAGGGGAGAGGGTGAGGGTGAGGGGGAGTATGGATGCGGTGTTTGAGTTTGCGGTTGAGGGGGGGGAGGGGTTGCCGGGGTATGAGGAGGAGGGGTTGCCGGCTTATGAGGAGGTGTGGGTGAGGTGAATGGGGAGTTTTGGTCGGAAAAAGGGGGTTTGTGAGAGATGGGTTTGGTGTGGTTTGTAATGATGTTGGATAAGGAGAAGGCTTGAGACTTTCGGTGGGGACTTTACAGTCTGAGAATGATATTATTGAAGGAAATTATTGCAGTTGCTATTCGTTCTTCTGGGAAGTGTATAATGAAGTGAACGGAAAAGAGGAAGTACTTGATGACATGAGTTGAGAAAGCTAAATTTTCTGATGAAGCTAAAAACGTGGAGGACTGATGAAGTCGAAAATGTGGAGGCATGACGCTACAGCGTAGAAAGACAGGCTTTCAGATTTACATGTCTGCAAAGGATGGCCCGAGGCATAGTCGTCCGTCGTAGATATCGTTCTCTTGCTCAGCTACACCCAGCTATTGTATATTATTCATTCTTCTTAATCACCAATGCCTCCCTCTGATCAAAAACCCCTCCGCCTCCCAACCAGCCACTAAATCACCTATCCTTTTCCTCTTCCACCCTTCCCGGGTTGCAATCGTCTCAATCGCATGTCTCCCATCAAAATATTTGACGATTCGATCCCAAGCCAGTTGCGCGTCTGCGCCCTGATTTTCAAGGATGTGCTTGGATATTGCAGACAGGTAGCGAGAGGGGAGAGCGAAGGCGAGGCGAGGATTGGGGATTAGGGAAGGAGAAGTGTGACGGTGGCGTGAGGGGAATGGGAAAGTGGTGTGGGTGCTGGATGTAGGAGATGGAGGATCGAGGCTGAAGGTTTGGGTTTTGTTGACAGTTTCGTCTTTGTCATCTGCACTTCGGGTATGTGGTTTCTCTTCGCTCTGGACCTCAACAGCTACCTTGATATGTTGAGGGACGCGAACCCATGCGAAAGTGCGAAGCTGCGTGACCCAGCCTCCCCATAAAAGCCAGGCTAAAATGTCCATGTATGCTTCCTTGTGATCTTTGCTAGGAATGAGCGTTGACCAAGGTCTCGGGGTGAAAGAAAGCAGGCTTAGGATTTTTGGCAGAGATGGCAAGGCGGGAAATCTCTTGGCGAAGGCGGATGTTGCTGAGCCAATTTTGCTCATATCCGCATTCGGAGACACGATATATGTGTCACGTTGATGAAGGGGAGGGATGGCGCGGGCTCGACGCCAGTAAATGAGATGTGAGGCTAGAAATTGGATGTCGGGTAGAGAGATACCGGAAGATTGGGAGATCTGAAGAAATGACTTGGTCGGTTTTGAGACGCGTAGGAAGTGAGTTAATGGTGCAGTCAGAGGAGAAGCCGTGGCATTAATGTCTGCCAAAATGGTGGAAAGATCAGTCAGGAGGAGTAGCGTAAATTGCGCTGCTAGCTCTGAGCCCGTATCATTGACGTCGTCATCAGTCGGGATGGACGTTGCTGTAGTGAGCCATAGACCTGGTAGCTGTGGCGATATAAGATTTGGAAGGACAGAAGTTGATGTGGGTATGGGAATCTGCAGTGACAAAGATAAAGGTGGGGTCAAGCTGATGTGGGCGATTCGTGAACTTGAGAGGCTGTTATATAAAGTAGATATAGCTTTTGCAAGGCTTGACTGAGATAGCAATTTATGGTATAAAGGCGCCAAGGGTTGCTTTGGCCCTAAGCACGTTAGATTCAAGCTCTTCGAGGCATGTGCATATACTGTCTTACCGCTATATCTGTTAAGAACGGAGATAGCTGAGGCTTCTCTAGCCATGTAATTTGATCGGGCTTGCTCCCAATTCAACGCCCGAGAAAACTTCTTTACGACATTGCTGTACATCTCATCCACGCGTAAATGGTACTCAAGAGGTGGCGGATCAAGTACGAAGACGACGTGAAACATATCCAGTATGTCTTTTGGCTTGGTTTCAGTCGTATCCTTCGAACCGTTTGAGTCTCCAGGAGCGCCATGTGATTGAGAAGATGTCTCTTTGGAGATAGGATAGTCATCTCCCACCGGTTTCGTCTCTTGATTGTTTGCTCCATCTTCGGTGTCGGATTCCTGCCCCGACGTCTCAACAACCTCTCCATTGTCTACAGCTGACGTCCTACCGCTCGTAGTCGTGCGCTCTCCTTGGCCCAAACCCTCCGTCACATGCGAACGATTGTCCGTGCTCTTGGACTTGCGTGGTCTTCTCTTCCTCTGCCAGCCTCTCCCCTCTCTCTTGTATACCGGCCATCCAAGAAAGACCTTCCCATCAATACCCATCTCGAACCTCTTCTTGTGATTGCTTGATACTGGACATAGTAGCTTTGCTAGGGTAGCTGATGGGAAGCCGAAAATATCGTTCCATCTTGGTAATCTCGCAGGATAGACACCATCATGTTTCTCCGGCGACACTGAGCCAGCTTCGTCTACGTCCGCATCTGGACTGTTGCCGTTCTGACTGGGCTCAACTTGGGCCTCTGGTTTAGAGCGCTCGTCGGAGGACTTGGTACTCTCATCATCACTAGAGCTCGTTGAGGCATCGTCAGTAAGGTCGCTGGCGAGGTAGTTCTTATAATGCGAATTATCTTCGCCAGGTCGAGGTGGGTAATGAAAGATTATTTGCGGCTCGTTGTAGAACTTGACTAATAGGATAATCGCGACAAGGCTTGGGTTTGGGGGAAGAGGGGAAGACGACATCTTGGATGTAATTTATTAGGTATCATGCTGGAATATCACGCGGAGAAGGTAACGATATGCCAGATATCTATTTGAGTCTAGAATTGTGTCATAGTCATCGTGTGGCAGATGAAGAGGCGATTCTCATTCTGGTCAACATATCTACAAAATATGGCTTTCCATAATCTCCACTTGCGATATGAATTCGGAGCATACCTTTCACTAACACACAGTCTTAGTCGACTGCTTTAGTCTTTTGGGAGCATCAGAATATGCCTACTGCTAATGGTATCTTCAAATATCTCTTGAGGTTATCTGAAAGCCTATGATATCTTCTTCCCATCATCTCTAACCTTGTGAGCTGTCGCCCCACCGGCATGGTTTGGTATAGGCTCGAAGTTGTCCCCTTCCGCAAACCCAAGGTTCTTCATTTCATCCGGAGCCATGAGGTTACTGATGATGAATTGATTGTTAGTGATACACGCTGTAGTACCCTTCGAAAATTGGGACGGCGGTCGGGGTGCAAAGATGAGACCCACTTTTCCATCCGACACTTGAGGTATTCTTTGGCCATCATCCTACATTCTTGATCGTTGGTTCCCTTTACCCTTCTCAGACATCGTAAGTAGTCAGCAATGATGGGCTTGCATTCGCCTGTAAGTTGAGCATAAATTAGCTAGAACCTTGCGAGGTGTCTGGATTCCTAGATGACTGACCATCGTGGCTTCAGCGTTCTGTCAGATGGCATCCAATTTCAATGGCTGCAAGTGGGATGACTCACTCCAGTGGGAAGCTGCCGCGTTCCGGAGGGATGGGTTTTATGGATACTTGGCGACCCCCAGGTCCTCCAAAACTCATCTTGAGTTCTGTCAAGGAAGTGAAAGCTTCATTGCGAGGACAACGGTTGTTGTGACATGGAAGACAAGACAAAGCTGGGCTGGAATTAGATAAGATAAGATAATCATCAGTTGGGGGACACAAGCCAACGTACAATAAGCGGCTGACTTGCACACGTCAGTTTCAACCTACTGTATGCTATTCTACACAGCAACAAACACAATTATCAGTGGTGGGATGCTTAAACAGCTAACTGAATTTGAAGATAAACTCATTGATATATTCCACAGAGCCGACTTTGATTTCCCTGATTAGGCTCGAATGTGGTCGCCCTTGTGTCCCCCACTGATGAATGGATCTGATAAGATAATCAATCAATGGCCTTCTAGTGCTGGTCTCGGCACTCTTGACTTCCTCAATCAAACGTACCTTATCTACCTGGCAGCCATGCTCTGGCTCGCATGAAGCTAGTCGAACTTAAGGTTCAATTCTACTACTACCTCGCTTCACCATTTTCGCTCAACCCAAGGCTACCTTTGTCTCGTTCAGAATCTTTGATATGGACGGTGTCAGCGCCGCTGCAAGCGTTGTTGCTTTGACTCAGATCTCCGCACAAGTCTTTGATCTATGCCGCAAGTACTATACAGAAGTGAAAGAAGCTAGGAAAGAAATTCTACGTCTTCGCGATGAAATAACCTCACTCCAGGATGTTTTGACGAATGTGGTTGACCTAGCTGACGCCTCCAACCCAATCAAACTGTCAGTTCTAGACCGCCTTAATCGAGCTGATGGGCCAGTACAGCAATGTCAATCACAATTGACAGGACTGGTTGCAAGACTGGACCCCGGGGATGGACCGAACAGAATGAGACACCTTGGACTGCGAGCTTTGAAATGGCCATTTGATAGTAAGGATGTTGACAAAGTTATCACGGCTATCGAAAGGCATAAAGCAACTTTTAATCTGGCACTGACTGCTGACCTTGCGTAAGCGCCCACAATTGAAGGTCTGTACCCTTTACTTATGATAGTTAGCCGGCTATCTCAAGCAATTCAGGGCAATGTCACCAGTCTGAACGAATCCATGGAGGAATTCAAAATTGGGCAGCAAGCATATTTGAAAGATCGTCAACAAGAGAAGATCTTCCGTTGGCTGTCATCACCAGATCCATCCTCAAATCATAATTCAGCGCGCAAAAAGCAACAATCTACAACAGGCGCATGGTTTCTTGATGGCAGTCAGTTCGATCAGTGGAGAACCAATCCAAACTCCTTCCTCTGGCTGCATGGAATCCGTAAGTACACTATTGTGAGTGACAGCACAAGAAGATCTGGTGGTTGATCAAGTACCATAGCTGGGTGCGGAAAAACCATATTGTGGTAAGTAATTTCCAGACTGTGAGATAGGCGTTGCTAATTGTGGTCTGAAGTTCAGCCATCATCCATGATGTGGTGCATTATTGCCAGTCACATGAAGCCTTTGCAATAGGCTACTTCTACTTTGACTTTAGCGATCCCGAAAAACAACGGCATGAGAATCTTGTTCGATCATTGATTTTTCAATTCTCTGCGCGCGCTCCAAAGGTCCCTGAGGCCCTAGAAACGTTGTACTCTCAAAATAAAGATGGACAGACCCAGCCAAGTACCGATGCTCTTATAGCGGTCCTTGAAATCATTTTTCAAGCTTTCGACCAGAGCTTTATTATTATCGACGCTTTAGATGAATGCAGTAATCGGCAAGAGCTCTTATCATTCATCAATGGTATTATTGATTGGAAGGTGGGAAAGCTACACATTCTAGCTACCAGTCGAAAAGAGACAGATATCAGTGAAGTTCTTGATCCGTTGATCACTGAGCAGATATCAATTCAAAATGATCGTGTAAACGCTGATATTCGCCTGTATATTCAAGAAAGGCTTCGAAATGATACAAAATTAAAGAATTGGCCGGATAAGATACGAATGGGGATCGAGACGACACTGATGGACGGAGCACATGGAATGTAGGCACAGTCGATCTACTCTGTCTTGAAGATTCTAGAAATTTACTAAAGGCAATTTACTAGGTTTCGCTGGGTAGTGTGTCAAGTAGACGAAGTACGGAAATGCCTCAAACCCAAAGAGCTTCAAAAAGCACTGAAATCATTACCAAGAACATTGGATGATACATACGCTCGAATACTATGCAACATTGACGAGCAGCACAGTGCAGACGTGTTCAAAATACTGCAGTGGCTAGTCTACTCTACTCGACCAATGGCAATTGAAGAGATAGCTGAAGTCGTTGCCATCGATACGGAAGGGGATTGTCGACTTGACTTGGAAAATCGACTGCGGGAACCACATGATATTTTGACAATATGCTCGAGCCTGGTCACTACAACAACATCGATCGTCACGGAAGGACATGAAAGGTCTAGGGTGATAGAAGAGTTGAAATTGGCTCATTTTTCTGTAAAGGAATATCTCATCTCAGATCGTATGCGGAACTCAAAAGCTTCACGATACAGCTTGACAGACTACTCTGCCCATGATTATATAGCCAGGACCTGCTTGGTTTACCTTCTTCATTTTGATGAGCCCACTTCACTGACTTTAGATAACATTCATGAATTTCCCCTCGTTGAGTATGCAGCCAGATATTGGACCCAACATGTCAAAGAAGTGGAGAAAGAGACCCATGAATACAAAGCTCAAGGGCTTTGTATGAAGCTTCTATCGCTGCAGCATACTGCTTACTTCATTTGGCTTCGACTGTTGTATTCAAGCAAGCCGTGGGAAGAGTACTGCACTATAGCAGTACCTGAAAGCGTCTTGCCTCCGCTGTACTTTAGTTCACTGAACGGTTTGACAGTATCTACCAAGATACTGCTCGAGGCCGGGGCGGACGTTAATACACAGGCTGGAGAGTACGACAACGCACTACAGGCGGACATTAACGCACTGGGTAGACGCTACTGCAATGCACTTCAGGCGGCTTCTGGTAGAGGGCACGAGACTGTGGTTCGGCTGTTGCTCGATGCTGGGGCGAATGTCAACGCACAGGGTGGATACTACGGCAACGCACTGCAGGCGGCTTCTGCTGAGGGGCATGAGGCTGTGGTTCGACTGCTGCTCGAGAAAGGAGCGAATGTTAACGCACAGGGAGGAGAATACGGCAATGCACTTCAGGCGGCTTCTAATGAAGGGCACGAGACCGTGATTCGGCTGTTTCTCGATGCTGAGGCGAATGTCAACGCACAGGGTGGATACTACGGCAACGCACTGCAGGCGGCTTCTGCTGAGGGGCATGAGGCTGTGGTTCGACTGCTGCTCGAGAAAGGAGCGAATGTTAACGCACAGGGAGGAGAATACGGCACTGCACTGCAGGCGGCTATTATTGAACAAGGCGAAAGTGTATCTCATGAGAAATATGAGGCTGTCATTCAGCTGCTTCTCAAGGCTGGGGCGAAGGTAAATGCAGAGGATGAAGAGCAAGAGAATCGCACATTCAACCATCTTTTTTTAGAAGCATGAGGCTCTAGTCTTATCGTTCAAAAGAAAACTATATAATCTCAAGAACAATTTCAGCCGTCTCATTCAACCCGTTCATTGACTTCACACTGTTAAGGTTATTATGTGATTTACTTTTGAATTAAAGAGATTATCCTAACACGAACAGTTCTCTTCATCAACAAACGAGAACTTTGCAAACCAAGGTATTGAGATGATCGTCTTGAAGGCTTATATCAAACAATCTGACATTGAGAAACGAAAAGCTCAAGTCCGCATTATGACGCGTATATATTTTGACTCAGCGCAGATGGTTGCGAGGCTTGAATGCAATGAAAGAGAAAGTCAATGCTGCATACATATCTACTTCTTATACAATCGCTCCAGATTCTTGGAATTTCTTTGCAGACTTCCTCTGATCTCTGAGCGCGGTGTTTGAAAAATCCACGGTTACTAACAGATCCACAAGCCAAGGCTTGGAAATAGATACCTTCATCTGTTTCTTGCCCGGTCTATGGTTGAGACCGGTATGGATCATTCAAGAACATGCGCTTGCTTTTTGTATATCTAGTGATGATGTATGTTTTGCAATGCGAGGTTGTGAGTGGGGCATACTGATATATTGATTGTTGTTGTTATTAGAAAGCTATCTACTGTAGGAGGTGGAAGGTGAAAACTCTACGAGCGGGGCCTCAGTCCTACCGGCACTATGAGGCGAAGGCTATCAACTCCCCTATTTATTTTCAACAGTATGGGCAACGAGACAGGATATCTGTATACCAGAAGCACCAGTAGCAGCAGTGTTGAAACGGGAGTTATGCTGCTCAGACCTATCGAGGTCACATGACGCACTGTAGATAACCGAAGCTTCGAGCCTTCATAGAACTAGAATATAACCAAACACACATCCTACATATGCTACCAAACCTCCTAATTCGGTCTTATTTCAACAAGAAGCAGTGGTATTGCACTCGCCAACCTATCCCATATTAGCGCAGATATGTTTCGCTGTCGTGTCCCTGCATCAAGCTCTCTTGAGTACATTACAGTAGCCAAATAGATGCCGCGATGTGGCCGCCCAGCTAGGACCGTTCGGCCTAAGCGTGCGGTCGAAAGCAGCATACTCCGCTCTTATTATCAGGGGTCACATTTGACTGAAGACATCTAATTCACTGACAGCTCAATACGGCATGGCTTCATGGAATACTCATACTTTCGTAGTAAAGGCCCTAGGTTGTGCATGTGCAGGTACTGAATTTAGGAAGCTGTCGGCGCAAATGAAGTTGTGGTCGGTACCTGACGTAGCCATGCGTCGGCAGTTACTCTAGCTCTGCAGACACGAGGGTAAGGTAGCTGTCATTCTGACAGCTATGTACCGTACCTGCAAGCCAGTGTTCGGCATCATCTGGATCGGGACTGCCCGCAAGAGGCCAACGGGATACCGTTGGGTAGGCGCAACAACGGATTGGCTTTGCCAGAAGAGGGGGTCTTGATGACCTGCCATACTCATGATGCAGGACCTGCCCTGTTTGCAGCTGCATGTATCCAACCCACGGTAGGTACGTTATGTCGATCGATGTGGTATCGTATCCTGGGTCAATGTGAACTGCATGAATCGATGAATGAAGAATAAAATAGCGTAGAATAGCCCCCGATGTGATGCATCGCCCGATGTTGAGACGCTGACATTTTTGCGAGGACCAGATCCAGCTTTTCTCAGCAAGTCTGGTCTGGCCTGCCCGATCTGATGGTACCTGTGTATTCTCTGACTGCCTGCATGAGTTTTCTCCAACATCGCTTTCACAGCACGCGTGTGCTCCTCTTGAAGCCTTGCAGTTCCTTACGCCGAAAGAGCCTGTCTCGAAGTGAAATGTCGGACATCGACCGATTGGGACCCTCGTCGATGACACCGGACACGGTTGCATCGAGAATCACCTGGTGCTATCGAGTGGCTTGAATGGGCTTGCACATACAGTGGACACACGCAGGGTGAACGCCGAGTTTAAGGTGTCGGAGACATTCATGAGAGCCCAATTCGCCTAAGAGCAACCGCCAGCAACGGTTGATGGACTACAAAACGTCCCGGATCAGCCTAACTCAACACATATTTGGCCCCAGCCAGGTTTCGTCGCAGCTACGGTGGTAACTATGTGGACTTCGCCGTCTGGAGCGTGGGTCACTGATGAATTATATCCTCATCGAGTGTTGTTCAGCCCTTGCCACCGTTCAACTTTTGATCATCGCACATACAAACTCGTCATCATTTCCACCTCGAGCATCTCAGAGACCAGTCCAGTTGTCTTCAAGTTCCTGAGGGCTGCGCAACGAGATTTGAGTTCTCAACAGGGTGGCGCCATTGGCTCACAGTGGCCCACTGCCTTGGAAACCGGGGTATCATGGTAGTTGCTACTGCTGTTGCTAGCTCTGGTGTTTCTTGACACTATAGCAGACTATAGCTGAACACTCGATCCATAGGCAGGATCTCTCGTACGAGTACTTGTCCGAGTAAAGCTACAGTGGACGGATTCCTTCCTGGAGACCGATCTGATTCACAGCCATCAGACTCTACTGGATATCCGCCCAAAAGAAATAGCTCAACGCACTATTCGACTTTGGATATATTTTTTACCCATTTCTCTATATAACAAGTGGTCCCCTCCCGTGAGTTATCAACCCAGAACTTAGGTCATACGTACACAAGATAGTTTTTATATCCAATACATCAACCTTCGCTCTGAATCAATTTCTCACGACAACGCTAACCTACATCACAACTCACCGATCTCTACACCCAATCTCACTTCCCCGAAGCCACAAAAACATGGGCCGCCCCAATTTCACTCCGTGGGCTCTTTCCCTCCTGGCACTCACCACCACGTTCCTCATTAACCCCACCCTGACCCACCCCACCCTCGCCAAGCGGGCTTCAGCGGTCGTAATGGGCCTCGCCGAATCCTTCGGGGCAATCGCCCACACCACCCTCACCAGCACCGGCAACACTGTCATAACCGGCGACTGCGGCACCTACCCCGGCACTGCCATCACTGGATTCCCTCCAGGCGTCTGCACCGGCACGAAGTCCGCCGGCGGCACGGCCGCCCAAAACGCCGAAGCCTCATGCCTGACCGCCTACAACGACGCCAAGGGCCTCGTCCCGACCAAGGCGCTCCCGTCTGTCGATCTGGGTGGCATGACCCTCGCGCCGGGCGTCTTCACCTTCCCGGCCTCGGCCGCTTCTCTGTCCTCCACGCTGACGCTCGACGGCGCCTCGGATCCCACGGGCCAATGGATCTTCCAGATCGCGACCACCTTCAGCACCTCCGTCGGCTCCAAGGTGCTCCTGATCAATGGCGCGCAGGCCGGCAACGTGTATTTCCAGGTCGGATCTTCGGCTACGGTGGCCGGCGCAACGCTGCTGCAGGGGAATTTGCTAGCGTATACGTCCATTGCCGTGGGGGCCGGGGCGAGCAACAACGGGACGCTGTGTGCGCTGAATGGCGGCGTGACGCTGATCGATGATGCGTTGGTCGCGGCGACGACAACGACAACGAAGGCGAACTGTCTCTTGGAGGTGATCTTGGGGCAGTTGATTTGCATTACGCTTTGATGTAGCTCTTTATATTGAGGTTCTCGGGTCAGAGGGGGACGTGGCCAATTAACAGACGGGAACATGTTCAAGGTCGTCGAAAAGTTTAGGAAAAAAGAAAGTAGTTGTATAAACCTCCATCTATCCCATCCAAAAATCAAGTTCCTGTTCGATTCTGACAACATGCGAATCTCCACCCTTCTTTCTCAGTTCTCACCAAGACTACTTTGGTCGGCTTATATCTTTTATATATCTTAATCTGACATTACATTATGCTACTCCCTTCAACAACCCCTCTTCAAACCTCTATTCTCGACTTGTGAGATCTCAAATAAAGCGCATGTGATCGTAAGCAGAAGCGGCGGATGAGCCATAGAATACAAAACCTCGTCCCATGCCTCCCCCTCTTCCCCTACACCAACGAAAACCCACCATAACCATCAACCCCGCCCCCTACGAACAGAGACACCACCAAGACAACCCTCTCCCCCACCCCACCACGAAGGAATCCCCGCATCAAAAGCAACGACTGTTTCCCGCAACTTTTACGGTGTTTTTCGGATTCGACGGAGTTGATTTTGAGAGAGAGAGAGAGAGAGAGATGAGATGAGATGAGATGAAAAAGAAGAATTCATAGTAGAGAGAAGAGTTTAGGTATACTGGAGAAAAGCAGGTACAATTAGATGGGGAATTCAAAGCTTTTCTCTTAGAATTAAAAAATTTAATTAAAATTAGAAGATTCTGTTTTGGGGGGGGGAATTGGTGTGGAGATGGGGGTAGGGCTGGTGGGCTGGTTGGGCTGGTTGGGCTGGTTGGAGGTGCGGTTGTGGAAGGGGGGGGTGTGGGTGGTAGTGGTGCTGGTGCTGGTGCTGCTGGGTATGAAGGCAAAAGGATAATTGTACGAAACCAAAAAAACCCAATAAATAGCCACCACCTTCTCTCTTCTTCTTTTTCTTCTTCTTCTTTTTCCTTCCTCCCTCTCTTCCTTCCCACACACACACACACACAAACAACCCCCTATACCACCGCCCCCCTATACCACCGACCCCCACATCAGGCGTACAGTATTCATGAGATGGACAATGGAAGCGGGAGTGATGGGCTGGCCCATAGGAGCAGCAACTTTTCGAAAGGCCGATATCAAGGCTTACGCGCTTCCTCTTCTGGTTGGGGAAACTTGAAGTCATTGGTATATGAGGTGCAGAAGAAGCATGTGTACTTACTTGTATTGTCTAT
>JAABUS010002000.1_pt1 | contig 40759 bp, 37 predicted proteins | sample 5560161 | NCBI WGS metagenome assembly JAABUS01 (sample SAMN10711885, study PRJNA513376) | rock metagenome | isolation source: Antarctica rocks | place: Antarctica: Victoria Land, Trio Nunatak nord | collected 2016-01-04
CCCTGGTCTTGGTGACTCTGCGCGCCGGGCGCGAGACCGGTATCGGATGGACGTACGGCGCCGCGGCCTGCGCTGCGGTTGTGCGTGACCAACTCGCCCCGGCCGTGGTGAGGTGCAGCGCACTCGATATTGCCGGCGCCTGGGAACGGATGGTGCGTTCCTTGCGCAACGTCGGGCGTCCGGGGATCGGCGGCATGGCGCTCTCGGCGGTCGACCTGGCGATGTGGGACCTCAAGGCTCGACTGCTCGAGCTGCCGTTGCACCGTTTGCTCGGCGCCGTCCACGACGAAGTGCCGATCTACGGCAGCGGAGGTTTCACGACCTATGACGACGACCGACTCTGCGAGCAGCTCACCGGCTGGGTTACAAAGCAGGGCATCCCGCGGGTCAAGATCAAAATCGGTGAAGCCTGGGGTTCGGAGGTCGACCGCGATCTGGACCGGGTCCGCCAGGCGCGGGAGGCGATCGGCGAGAGCACCGAGCTCTACGTCGACGCGAACGGCGGCTACACGGTCGGACAGGCGGTACGGGTGGCTCGGCAGCTCCGGGAAGCCGACGTGCGCTGGTTCGAGGAACCGGTCAGCTCCGACGACCTCGACGGTCTCGGTCAGATCCGCCGACATGCCGCGGCAGACATCACCGCCGGCGAGTACGGCTATGACCTGGCCTACTTCGGCCGCATGTGCGCCGCGCGAGCGGTTGACTGCGTACAGGTCGACGTGACCCGATGCGGCGGGATCACCGAGCTGCTGCGGGTTGCCACGGTGGCGGCGTCCCACGGTCTGGACGTTTCCGGGCATTGCGCGCCCCATCTGCATGTGGGCGCCCTGATGGCCGTGCCCAACCTGCGCCACCTCGAATGGTTCCACGACCATGTGCGCATCGAGTCCATGCTGTTCGACGGCACGCTCGACCCATCAGGGGGTTCCCTGCGCCCCGCCGAGGACACAGCCGGCCACGGGCTGACACTGCGCCCGGACCGGGCCGAGTCCTACCGCATCGCCGGATGACCTGAAGCCATCCGCTACCGGACAACAAGGCGGAGACATGATTCTCAGTGAGGTAATCGAGAGCATTGGGAAGATCATCGACGGCCTCGGCGTGGCAGTCATCGTGATCGGTTTTCTGATCGCCACCGCAGGGTGCGGGCTGTCCTTGAGACGTCAACCCGGATCGGCCGTCTACACGACCTACCGGCGGCGGCTCGGCCGGGCGATTCTGTTAGGACTGGAATTCCTCGTGGCGGCGGACATCATCCGCACGGTGGCCGTCGACCCGAGTCTGGAGAGTGTTGCCGTCCTCGGCGGCATCGTTGCGATCAGGACGTTCCTCAGCATTGCCCTGGAACTCGAGATCAATGGCCGTTGGCCTTGGCAGCCCCGCGCCGCTCCGGAACCTTCTACAGGCTGAGATCCGGTTCGAAGAGCGCACTCCGACCGCGGTGATCAGCGCCGGCTGCGGCCGGACCGTCGTCGCTTGGCCCGGGTCAATGCCTGGGGAGAGGTCTGCAGCAAGTCCAGGACCGCCCGCTCGATCTTGCCGTGGGTCGCCCCATCTCCGAGGGAGACATCCGCACCGACCACCAGCAGCGTTGGGGAGATGGTGATTCCATCCTCGAACAGGTCGATGACTCGCGGGTCGACGTACGAGGCCCGGGCGACGGTCGCGGTGTTACCGAGGTACTCGGCCACGTCCCGCATCGCCGCTGCCACGGCTCGCTTGCGGGCAGCCTTTGACTGGCTCGTCTCGTTCTCGGTTGCCAGCGCCACGGCGGCCAGCACGGTTCCGTGCCAGGTCCGGAAGTCCTTGGCCGACACGTCGTCACCGACGATGTCCTTGACGTAACCGTTGATGTCGGTGGAGGTGACGTCCTTCCACCGCTTCCCGTCCTGGTAGGCGAGCAGTTCTGGCCCACCGCCGCGCCGCCGCCGGAGCACCTCGATCGCATCGCGGACCGGCTGGTCAGCCAGAGCGATCAGTCTCTCCTTGCCGGACTTGGCAACGTAGTCGAAGACCACCGAGTCATCCTCGATTCGGACGTGCTTCTTCTCGATGGTGGCCAGGCCGTAGCTTCCGTTCTCCTCTGCATAGCTCTCCCCGCCGATCCGGAAGAATCCCAGGTCGAGCAGTCGAAACGCCGCAGCCAGCGCTCGCTCGCGGGGCATCCCGGTCAGTGCGAGATCGTCGGCCACTTTGCGTCGGGCCTTGGGGAGCCGCCCGGCCACAGTCAGCACTCGATCGTGCTTGCTCTTGTCCCGCTGCTCTCGCCACTTCTGGTGATACATGTACTGGCGTCGACCGGCGTCGTCGGTCCCGACCACCTGGATGTGCCCGTTGTCCGCCGGGCAGATCCACACTTCGTTCCAGGCCGGTGGGATGACGAGTTGCCGGCACCGCAGCGCCGCGTCCGTGCCCAGGCGGTCACCGTCCTCGTCGAGATAGATGAATCCCTTCCCGGCGCGGCGTCGGGTCCAGCCCGGGGAGTTCGGTGAGACCGTGCGCAGTCGCGGCATGGGCAACCTTTTTACGCTGTAAGGGTCGTTTCGTCGAGCGGTGGAGGCACGTAGAGCACAGATTCTGGTGGCCCGCGTTGACGCTGCCTTAACTCATTTGCAAAGGTAGGTGAGCAAGATCCTTAACGTCACGACCGGCGCGCACTGTGGCTCGATGCGCATCCCGACGAAGGGCTCGCATTGTCCGCACGGGTGTTTGTCACTGGCGTCGCAGGTTTTCTGGGCAGTCACGTCGCCGAGCATTTCCGAAACGCGGGTTGGGAAGCGGTCGGCATCGACAACATGCTCGGTGGGGCCAAGGAGAACGTCCCGGCCGATGTCGAATTCCAGGTCGCCGACTGCCGTGACCGTGAGTCGTACGCCGAGCTACTCCGCCGGACTGACGTGGTCTACCACTGCGCCGCTGCCCCGTACGAAGGCGTCAGCGTGTTCTCGCCCCACATCGTGCACGAGCACACCGCCGGGGCGACCGTGGCAGCTCTATCCGCGGCCGCCAGCGCCGGAGTTGGGCGGTTCGTCCTCTGCTCGTCCATGGCGCGCTACGGCGCTCAGGCCACGCCGTTCACCGAGGACCTCACGCCGCAGCCAGTCGATCCGTACGGCATCTCCAAGTACGCAGCCGAGATGTTGACGCAGAACATCTGCGAAACGCAGGGCATCGAGTGGGCAATCGCGGTGCCACACAACATCATCGGCCCACGACAGAAGTTCGATGACCCGTATCGGAACGTCGCGAGCATCATGATCAACCGGATGCTGCAAGGTCGCCAGCCAGTCATCTACGGGGACGGTTCGCAGCGCAGATGCTTCTCCTACATCGCCGACGTCGTGAGTCCCTTGGTCCGAATGGGGACCGATCCGTGCCTCGCCGGCGAGATCGTCAACGTGGGTCCCGACGAGGAATACGTGTCGATCCTCGACTTGGCAGTCCTCCTGAGCGACCTGCTTGACTTCTCATTGGACCCGGTCTTCGTGCCCGACCGGCCACGTGAGGTCCGCGATGCCCATTGTTCGTCCGACAAGGCCCGGAGGCTGCTCGGATACAGCACGCAGTGGTCTCTTCGCGACGGCCTCGCGAAGATGATCGAGTGGATTCGTGAGCTCGGTAGCCGTGAGTTCCAGTACCACCTGCCGATCGAGATCGTCTCCGACCAGACACCGGCCACGTGGACCCAGAGGCTGATCTGAACGGCGACAGCGGCGACGCGTCGTTGACCGCGCTGGTTCCCTGCTTCAACGAGGGCGCGCAGGTGGAGGTCGTCCACGCGGCCATCGACGAGGCGCTGTCGGACTGCACCCACCTGCAGATCCTGTTCGTGGACGACGGGTCCGGCGATGACACCCTGGCCAGGATCAAGCGTCTGGCCGAGCGCGACCCTCGAGTGCGATACCTGTCACTGTCCCGCAACTTCGGCCTCGAGGCGGCGTTCTCGGCTGGCTTCTGTTATGCCGGCACAACGTGGGTCGTCCAACTCGATGCTGACCTGCAATCCCCGCCGGCGGAGACGCTGCGGCTGCTCGACCGGGCACTGGAGGGCTACGACGTGGTCTACGGCATCCGCCGCCAGCGCAACGATCCGTGGGTCAGGAGACTCGGGTCGATCATCCAACAGTGGTTGGCCAGGCGGTTGTTCGGGATCGATCTTGTACAGGGCGCCTCCGCGTTCCGGGTCATTCGCGCGTCGGTGGCGCGGCGAGCTGTCCAATTGCCACTTGCCATGCCGTACCTCATCGCCACGCTCCCGCTCATAGGTGCGCGCATCGCCACGGTCGACGTCGCGCATGCCCGTCGGACGGCGGGCCGGTCACGGTGGTCGCCCTGGCGGCTGGCCTCACACAGCTTCGAGTTGTTCGTTGGATTTTCCCTGCGACCGCTCGTGTGGACCTATGTCGTCCTGGCCGCGCTCGCCGCGTTCCTCCTGGTCGCCACGTTCCTTCTGCTGGCTGGCGGGGCGGCTTCCTCGACGGGAATCGCCCTGATTCTGGCCGGCCAAGCCAGCATTGCAACAGCATTGGTGCTCGTTGCTGGATATGTCCACCGGCTGGTGCGCGATGCAGCCCGTCCGGCGCAGTTCTACATCCGCGAAGCCAACATTCCTGTAGCACCGGAGGACTCCTTGTACGGAGCGCAGCCCAGTTCCCCGCCAGTCGAGAGGCGGGTCTGATGTCGCAGACTCCACGGACCCTGCTGATGCTCGGGGCCGGACCCGACCAGCTGCCCGCCTACCGGGTCGCCCGGAAGCAGGGCTATCGACTGGTTGCCGTCGACCAGCGCGCTGACTCCCCGGGTTCGGCGCTCGCCGACGTCTTCCTGCCGATCTCCACCCGCGAGGCCGACAAGATCGCCAGCGCACTCAACGGTGAGCGACCCGACGGAATTGTCACCACGGCCACCGATGCTGCCCTCGGCACGCATCGCAAGCTGGCCCTGCACTACGGGCTGCCCTATCAGCCCTCCGCGCGCGCCGTACGAGCATCCATGGACAAGACCTTCTTCCGCCAGATCCTCACTGAGTCCGGACTGAACACTGTCCGCTGGGTGAGTGACACGGACCCCGAGCGGGCCGCAAAGCTGGCAGAGGACCTTCCGCTGCCGCTAGTGGTCAAGCCCACAGATGCCTCCGGCGGAAAGGGCATCACCTTGGTCACGGAGTGGGCCGGTCTGAACGCTGCGATAGAGACGGCCCACGGATTGTCCCGGTCGGGCACCGTCCTCATCGAGGAATACGTCGTTGGTCGGCACTATGCCGTCGAGATCTGGATGCGCGCCGGCGCGGAGCACTTCGTGCCGCTGACCGAGAAGCGGATGACGCCGTTACCCGCCATGCTCACCACCGGCCACCTGATTCCGGCCAGGCTGCCTACTGAGATCGCTGCCCGCGTCAGGGGCACTCTGCTGCGGCTGTGCCAGACGTTGGACATCGTGGACGGGCCAGCCAACTTCGACTTCATTCTCACCGACGACGACGAGCTGTACATGATCGAAGTCGGGGCTCGATTGGGCGGTAACGCCTATCCGCAGCTGATGTACGAGGCATGGGGCGTCGACACGGTGGCGGCGACGGTGTCACTTTCGGTGGGTGAACCGTTCGAGCTGGTGCCCGACCGCTCCCGGGTCTGCCTTCTGCACCTGCTCACGTCACCGCTGTCTACGCTGGCCGAGGTACGCGGGATAAGCGGTTTGGCAGAGGTGGCCGCACACGCGGGCGTCCTGACCGTGGAGTTGTACACCGCGGTGGGGCAGGTTGTGCGTCCGTTCACCGAAGCGGGGTACAAGGTCGGTTACGTCGTACTCGTCGCCGACGACTATCCCGAGCTCGACGCGTTGCTCAGTTGGGTCGACGCGACGCTAAGCCTGGATTTGGAGCCCATCGATGACTAGGTCCACCGCCGAAGCGGCGAAGGCGGATCAACCGTCGGACGGCAACTCAGCCAGCCGTACGACGGCCAGCGCCCTCTGCTTGGCCGCTGCTGTGGTACTTGCCGCCGTGATCTGGTTCGCGCTGCCACATGAACAGCAGGCCAGCAGCGCTGCGATCCTGCTGTTCAAGCTGACCCCGTTTGCCTTCGCGGTAGCCGCGATCGCCCTCGCCGACGTTGCCCTACTCCGTCGTCTGCGGATGGACTTGATCGCGATCCCGGCGGCGTTCCTGCTGTTCTTCCTGTATTTCGTCCCCCGCATCTTCTTCTACTCGGGCAGCGACGGGGACTTCGAGAATCTCTACTACCACATGCTCACCGCGGTTCCGATTGTCATCCTGTCGCTGATCCTGTCCTACCGGCTCGGCGGCGGAGCGGCCTCGACGACAGCCCGGCTCGGATTCTCGATGCTGCTCCTGATGCTGTCCGGGCTGGAAGACCTTGCCTTTCTGCTGGTCAACCCGCATACCGACCCGCGCTGGACTCCGATTCCAGAGGTCTGGACATGGGCTTCGCACATGGAGGTCTTCATCGGTCATGCGCCGACCAAGTACGAGGCCTACGCGTTCATAGCCGTGCATGTGTTGCTGGCTCTCGCCGTCCTGTTCACCCCGGGGCGCTGGGTCCGAGGCATCTTGGCTGCCCTGCGGTTGCCGGTAGGCCGAACTGGGACGCCGGAAGCCCAGGGATGACCGCCCGGCCTCGGCTTCGCGTCGTCGCCGTCCTGCTCGGTGGCCGGGCTGCCTTCCGTGGCTCTCTCGTTCTGAGCGCGCCGGTGCTGCTGGCGATCTGGGGCGACCCGGCGTTCGCCCCGTACGCCGTCGCGGTGGGGACCACCCTGGTGCTTAGCCCACTGGTCGGCTCGGGTGCGGAGAAGTCCGCCGGGATGCTGTTGGCGCGAGCCGAAGCTGGCGGGGCGGAGCGCAACTCGCCTCGGGTGCTGGCCGCGCATGTGACCGTCGTCGTGGTGATCGCATCGGCATCAATGCTGGCCGCAGTGCCGCTGTTGACGCGGTTGCCCGGTCCGATGGACCTCTACGTCCTCGCGGCTCTGACGAATGTGGGCTTTGGCGCCGTTCAGGCCCTGGTCGCATATTGGCGGGTGCTCGGACGACCGTACGTGGACCCACTCAGCCATAGCACCCTGGCGGTTGCCACCGTCGTCGGCGTACTTCTGGCGGCGTTTGCTGACGCCGGACCACAGACGGTCTTGGCCATCCAGGGGAGCGTGGCACTGGCTGTCGCAGCAGGGCTGGGTCTGGCCCTTCGGCACCGTCTGGCCAGGCCTCGACGCCGGGATCTGGTGGTCACCACTCGCACCACCGTCCTGATGGGTGCCAACACGTTGCTGGCCACGGCGGCGGTGAGCGTCGTATTCGCGATCCTGGCCCAGCAGGGCCTGACTACAGCGGCCGGGCAGTTGTACGTCGCCATCGTCGGCTACACCGTGGTGGCCAACCTGTTTGACTACCTGCTGCGGGTGTTCCAGCCCTGGCTGGCCGTCCGGCTGGCAGACGGTGGGCCGGCGATGGTGCGCACCGCTGGGCAGGTAGCTCGGTTCAGCCTTCTCGCGCTGGTGCCGCTGGCAGTCGGGGCAGTCCTGATGTCCAATCGCTGGGTCAGCGGCACGGCAGAGGCACTACTGGTCGTCGCCGCCGTGACTCCAGCGTTGCTCGCCGCAGCAGCACTGGTCTGGCTGCTCGAGAACCTCGACCACGCAACGCTCCTCGGGACTGTCCTGGCCGGAATTCTCGGGTTACTGACAACCGTCATTGCCGGGTGGGTACTACTCCCGTCCTCCCCGGTCGCTGGAAGTGCCCTGGTGCTGCTGGCTGGGGCCGCCGTCACCACGGCGGCCCTGCTTCCGATGTTGCGTCGTCGGGTCTCGAATGTGCTCGTCGGTCAACCACTTCTCTCAACCCTGGGACGGCGTTCATGACCCTCACCTCACCTGTCGCATCCGTGCCCGCGTCACCGCCGGAGGACCCGACCCTGGCCGACCTCTTTCACCGCGCACCGGAGCTGTATGCGCTCCTGGACCCGGAACGGCTGGATGCCGACGACTTGCCAGCACCGACCGATTTCGAGGACGGCTGCACCGGCGGGCGCGGGGACAGCTATCGCCAGGCCCAGGAGAACCCCGCAGTGCGACTGCGCGGCATCCGAGCGCTGTTCACCATGGCCAGCCCCGGTCGCGTGCTCTCGTCCTGGCGCCCGGAGCACGTCCTTGTCGACCTGCTGGGCGGGGACGGCACGCTTGCCCGCGCTGTGGAGATGTTCACACCGCCGGAGAGTCGACCCACGGTGCTGACCAGTGACCTTTCTGCCGGGATGATCCGCGCTGCCCAGCAGCGGGAGCTACCGGCGATCCGTCAGGCGGCGCAGCGCCTGCGGTTGCGCGATCAGACCGTCGATGCTGTTCTGCTGGCCTATGGCACGCACCATATTCCGCCGGCCGATCGTCCGGCGACGGCAAGTGAGGCGTTCCGGGTCCTTCGGCCGGGCGGATCGCTGGTCATGCACGATTTCGCGGAAGACTCGGCCGTGGCGCGCTGGTTCGCCGATGTCGTCGATCGATACAGCCACACCGGCCACGACTACCCCCATTTCACCGAGGCTGAGCTGCAGGGTCTGCTGACCGGGGCCGGGTTCACCGACGTCACAGTGCAGCGCATGTATGACCCACTTGTCCTCACCGCGCTAACCCGCGATGACGCGAGGGTGTGTCTGGGGGACCATCTGCGCTGGATGTACGGCCTGACCCGGGTCTCGCGCGGAAACGAGCGATCGGCTGCCTTGACGACAGCTGACCTTGCCGAGGGAACCTTTCGGCATGCACTGGCCGACCGCGCCCCGGGACAGGCGATCGGGCAGGTGTCCTATGAGCGGACGGGCGATGGTTGGCGCGTGGAGATGCCTCGGGTCGCCCTGGTCGCCTCAGGTCGACGAGGTACAGAGAACGACTGATCGGAGGCAGTCCAGGCCGACCTGATGCTCCAGGAACCCGCGCCCAGCCCAGGTCACGAATTTCCCTCCGCGGTTCGGGTGCAGCCCTAAAGGTCTTGTGGCGATTAGCGGCAGGGGGTGTGCTGGCGCCCGGAAAGTCAAGCTGGCTGGGCGAACCTGACCGGCACGGCGTGTTGATACCGGAGGTCTCACAGGAATGGTTGAACTCAAGAAAGGTGCCAGGATCACCGGGCACCAGCGCGAGAATCTGGCGGGGGACTTCGGAAAGCGATATGAAGCTGGAGAGAGCGTGCGCGCCCTTGCAGCCTCATCCGGACGGTCGTACGGTTTCGTGCATCGGCTGCTGGTGGAGTCGGGCCACGTCATGCGAGCGCGTGGAGGCGCCAACCGGCGAAAGAAGAGCTGATCCGGGCGAACCTCATCGGCGGTCCGGCCCTGCCGGAGAATTGCGCGTGTCGCAGCCCGATCGGGTAGCCGTCCTAGTCTCTGCCCATGACGACAACGTCATTCGATGACGGGCGCTTGGAGCTGCGGATCGAAGGTCGGCTCGCGACCGTCACCCTTGCCCGTCCCGAGCGGCTCAACAGCCAGACGCCGGCCACCTGGACCGGATTGGCCGACATCGGTTCCTGTCTTGGTCCAGAAATCTCGGTCGTCGTGGTCCGCGGCGCCGGCCGCTCCTTCTCCGCGGGACTGGACCGGAGCCTGTTCACCGCCGATCCGAGCGTGGCAGGCGGGCTGGGTGCGGCGGCCAACGGCACCGACAAGCAGGTCGCCCAGCGAATCGCGGACTTCCAGGCCGGGTTTTCCTGGCTGACCGAGGGCCGGGCGATCTCCATCGCCGCCGTGCAAGGGCACGCGATCGGAGCGGGCTTCCAGCTGGCCCTGGCCTGCGACCTGCGCGTGCTCGCCGAGGACGCGATGTTGACCATGGCCGAGACCTCGCTCGGTCTGGTGCCCGACCTGACCGGGACGGCACCGTTGGTGCGCGCGCTCGGCTACTCCAGGGCGCTGGAGATCTGCGCGACCGGGCGGCGCGTCGGAGCGGTCGAGGCGATGGCACTCGGACTCGCCACTACGGTCGTCGCGACCGATCAGCTGGACGGCGCCGTGCAGGACCTGGTTGCAGCCCTGCTGGCCGCCCCGGTTGCCTCCCTCGCAGCCACCAAGCAGTTGCTGCTCGGTGCGGCCGACCGTACGAGGATGGAGCAGTACGCCGCCGAAAGGCTGGCCCAGATCCCCTTGCTGCGCCAGCTCTTCCGATGTTGAGCCGGCGTGACTGCGGGCGGGTGCCGGGAACACGCGCCGGTTCTTCGGTGTTGAACGCACCAGAGGTGAAGACGTGACCAGCATGGGACATATGAGCAGCGGGTCGTCCTGGCGGGCGATGCGCTCCTTCTCCAACGACCCCGCAGACAAGGACAAGGAGATTCCGGCCGGCACCTGGAAGCGGGTCATCGGCTACGCCAGCCCCTACCGCCGCGACCTGGCACTGTTCATCGGCTTGGTGATCCTCGCCGCGATCGCCGGGGTCGCGACACCGGTGCTTGCGGGGGACATCGTCAACGTGATCTCCGCCGACGCCGGCACCACTGGTGCCGTCATCCGGTTGGCCTCGATCATCGCCGGGCTCGCGGTATTCGATGCACTGATGTCCTTGGCCCAGCGCTGGTATTCGGCCCGGATCGGCGAAGGCGTGATCTACGATCTGCGCACCCAGGTCTACGAGCATGTCCAACAGATGTCGATCGCTTTCTTCACCCGGGCCCAGACCGGCGCCTTGGTCAGCCGGTTGAATTCTGACGTGTTGGGGGCGCAGCGGGCGTTCACGTCGATCCTGTCCGGAGTCATCTCCAACGTCGTCGGGCTGGTTCTCACCGTCGGAGTCATGCTGACGCTGTCCTGGCAGATCACCCTGATGTCGCTGATCCTGTTGCCAGTCTTCATCTTTCCCGCTCGGATCGTCGGCCGGCGACTGCAGAAGATCACCCGTGAGGGCTATGACCTCAATGCATCGATGAACGCGACGATGACCGAGCGGTTCAACGTCTCGGGCGCCCTGCTGGTGGCCCTGTTCGGCCGGCCGGGACAGGAGGCCGAGTCGTTCCGTGGACGAGCCGGCCGGGTTCGCGACATCGGCATCGTGTCGGCCATGTACGGCCGGGTCTTCTTCGTCGCTCTCACACTCGTCGCGTCCTTGGCCGCGGCCCTGGTCTACGGCGTCGGCGGAGTGCTCGCCGTACAAGGGCAGCTCGATGCCGGCACGGTGGTCTCCTTGGCCCTGCTGCTCTCCCGGCTGTACGGACCACTGACGGCGCTGTCCAACATCCGGGTCGACGTGATGAGCGCCGTGGTCTCCTTCGATCGGGTGTTCGAGGTGCTCGATCTCTCGCCGGGCATCGAGGACCGCGCCGATGCCCTAGAACTGCGCGCCGGATCCAGGTCCCTGGAGTTCGACGACGTGCACTTCACCTATCCGAGCGGGGAAGAGGTGTCCCTCGCCTCGCTGGAGGACATCGCAGTCATCGACTCCAAGACCCGGACACCGGTTCTGCACGGCGTCTCCTTCAGTGCTGTACCGGGGGATCTGATAGCGCTCGTCGGTCAGTCCGGGGCCGGCAAGACCACGATCGCGAACCTGATCCCGCGGCTGTACGACGTCAACTCAGGCGCGGTCCTCGTCGGCGGCATCGACATCCGTCAGGTGACCTTGCAGTCCTTGCGCGCGAGGATCGGCATGGTCACCCAGGACGCGCACCTGTTCCACGACACGATCCGGGCAAACCTCGCCTACGCCCGGCCGGAGGCCACCGACCAGGAGATGCTCACCGCGGTGCGAGACGCCCAGCTGACCGGATTGCTCGAGTCGCTCCCGGACGGGCTGGACACCGTGGTCGGTGATCGGGGCCACCGGCTCTCGGGTGGTGAGAAGCAGCGGATGGCCATCGCCCGACTGCTGCTGAAAGAGCCCGACATCGTGATCCTCGACGAGGCCACCGCCCATCTGGACAGCGAGTCCGAGGCGGCCGTACAGCTTGCCCTGGAGTCGGCCCTGATCGGACGAACCTCCGTGGTGATCGCCCACCGGCTGTCCACCATCCGCCGGGCCGATCAGATTCTCGTGGTTGAGAACGGCCGGATCGTGGAGTCGGGCCGGCACGAAGAACTGCTGGCTGCCGGAAGCCGGTACGCCGAGCTCTACCGCACCCAGTTCGCCGATCAAGAGGCGCGACCGATCGCCGCGCTCTGATGGCGGGCGGCTTAGCAGCGGCCTTGCCGGGATCGTTGCCGCAGACAGCGCTCGGTCAGGCCACGAGAAGGTCGGTCACCTCGTCCGCGCAGCCCCAGGACATGGTCACGCCGGCGCCGCCGTGTCCGTAGCAGGCCACCACCGGTCGGCCGGCTGGGTCGAGTCCGTCGCAACGTTCGAGGCGAACCGCCGTGCGTCCGGGCCGCAGGCCGACTGCCCGTGACACGACTGGGGCGTCGGCCAGAGCGGGGGCCAGAGCTCGGGCGCGCTCCAGGATCGCGACCTCGGTAGCCAGGTCCGGCTCGAGGGAGGTCTGACCGACCTCAGCTGTTCCGCCGCACACCACATCGTCCAAGCGCGGAATGACGTAGCAGAACCGGCTCATGTCGTCCTCGTCGAGCAGCCAATCGGTCATGCCAGGGTTTGCCAACCGCACGACCTGGCCTCGGATCGGGCGCATGTCCGTGTCGCCCAACAAATCCTGCGCGCCAAGCCCGACGGCCAGCACCACTGCTTCATCGGTGGGGTCTACGTCCGCGAGGGAGTGCAGTGCGGCAATCATTCTGTTGACGCCTAAATCGGCGCAGCGTTGCTCCAGCCAATTCAGGTAACAGCTCATGATGACGACGGGCAGTCTGGCGCGTACGCCGCCGAGGATCGCCGGGTCGGCGCCAAGCCCGCCGGGCAACTGCTGGCGATCGAGCCGGGTGACGTCGGGCAATTGCGCTGCCCACCACAGATCCGGGCTTTCGTGACGGTGGATCTCGGTGCCGTACCGCATGGCGACCCCGGTCGCCGGATCCTCGGCCAGGGACTCGAACACCGGCAGTGAAGCCATCGACCAGCCGAGAACGCGCTCTTGCGGGAAAGCCCGATACGGGAACCACATCGCTGCCGCGACGGCAGAAACGGATTCAGCGGCCGGGCGAGCGGCCACGACTCGTACCGCGTGTCCGGCCTCGGCCAACCGGATCGCGCAGGTCAGGCCCACCACCCCTGCTCCCACCACGCCCACCCGCACACGACCACCTCCCGACCAATCCGACTCAGGGGCACCCTGCTACGTACCTAACGTTGCAATCTTCCCCTGATGTGGGAGCGTGCTCTCACTTCCCCACCGATGCCGCTGATCAGGGGAAGATTGGTACGTACCTAGCGTTGTAAGGGACCCCTGAGTCGAAAACGAGCGTGGGTCAGGACGTCAGTAGGGAGCGCAGGACGTACTGCATGATCCCGCCGTGCCGGTAGTAGTCGGCCTCGCCGGGGGTGTCGATGCGGACCCGCGCCTCGAACTCCTGGTCACCGGCGCGCACCGTCACCGTACGGGGGACCGGTCCTTCGTTCATAGCGGTGATGCCGGTGACCGACATCTCCTCGTCACCATTGAGCCCCAACGACTTCGCGCTTTCTCCGTCGGCGTACTGCAGGGGCAACACACCCATGCCGATGAGGTTCGACCGGTGGATGCGTTCGTAGGACTCCGCGATCACGGCGCGTACGCCGAGCAGCGCTGTCCCCTTCGCCGCCCAGTCCCGCGATGATCCCGAGCCGTACTCCTTGCCGGCCAGGATGATCAGCGGGGTACCGGCCTCGGCATAGTCCATCGCCGCGTCATAGATGGGCTGCTGCTCGCCGGTCAGGTGGTTTCTCGTGAAGCCGCCCTCGACCCCTGGGACGAGCTGGTTGCGTAGGCGGATGTTGGCGAACGTGCCGCGGATCATGACTTCGTGGTTTCCGCGGCGTGAACCGTAGGAGTTGAAGTCGCGCTTGGCGATCCCGTGCTCGCTGAGATACGCCCCGGCCGGTGAGTCTGCCTTGATCGCCCCGGCTGGGGAGATGTGGTCGGTGGTCACCGAGTCGCCGAGGACGGCCAGAATCCGGGCTCCGCTGATATCAGTCACCTCGGCGGGCTGATCCGACATCCCCTCGAAGTAGGGAGGGCGACGTACATAGGTGGACTGGTCATCCCACTCGAAGATGTCGCCCTCTGGAGTGGGCAGCGACTTCCAACGTTCGTCACCGGCGAACACGTCGGCGTAGTCCCTCAGGTACATCTCAGCACTCACCGACGCCTCGATCGTGGCCTGGATCTCCTGCGGCGTGGGCCAGATGTCGTGCAGGTACACGTCGTTGCCGTCCGGATCCTGGCCCAGGGGTTCGGTGGTCAGGTCCAGGTCCATCGTTCCGGCCAGGGCATAGGCGATCACCAACGGCGGCGAGGCGAGGTAGTTCATCTTGACGTCGGGGTTGATCCGGCCCTCGAAATTCCGGTTGCCGGAGAGCACCGCCACCACGGCGAGGTCGGCCTCGTTCACCGCGGCCGAGACCGGCTCCGGCAGGGGACCGGAGTTTCCGATGCAGGTAGTACACCCGTAGCCGACCAGATGGAAGCCGAGCTTCTCCAGGTACGGAATCAGCTGCGCCTTGTCGTAGTAATCCATGACGACCTTCGACCCGGGCGCCAGGGACGTCTTGACCCAGGGCTTGGTCGAGAGCCCGCGCTCCACCGCCTTCTTGGCCAGCAGCGCCGCGCCGAGCATGACCGACGGGTTGGAGGTGTTCGTGCACGAGGTGATCGAGGCGATGACGACGTGACCGTGGTCGACCGAGGTCTGGGTGCCGTCCTCCATGGTGACCTGAGTCGGCTGCGAACTCCGCCCGCCCACCGGAGCCGGCGCACCGTGCGGTGCACCATGCGGCGCGCCGTTGCCGTCCCGCTCCCCGAGCGCCGGCGGGTCACTCGCCGGGAACGTGTCCTCGACCGCTTTGTCCACTGTCGAGTGGCTGTTGACGGCGGGTTGCTCGGCTCCCTGCGCGTAGTCGGGCAGTGCCTCGCGAAAGGATGTTTTCGCAGCTGAGAGCGCTACCCGGTCCTGTGGCCGCTTGGGTCCAGCGATGGAGGGGACGATCGAAGCGAGGTCGAGCTCGAGGTATTCCGAGTAGACGGCCTCCCGCGTCGGGTCGTGCCAGAGACCCTGCTCCTTGCAGTAGGCCTCGACCAGGGCCCGTCGTTGCGCCGTACGGCCGGTCAACTCTAGGTAGCGCACCGTCTCCGCGTCGATCGGGAACATCGCTGCCGTGGACCCGAACTCCGGGCTCATGTTGCCGATCGTGGCCCGGTTGGCCAGTGGCACAGCGGCAACCCCGTCGCCGTAGAACTCGACGAACTTCCCGACCACCCCGTGCGTGCGCAGCATCTCGGTGATGGTCAGCACGAGATCGGTCGCTGTCGCGCCATCAGGCAGCGCGCCGGCGAGCTTGAAGCCGACGACGCGGGGGATCAGCATCGAGATGGGCTGGCCGAGCATGGCCGCCTCGGCCTCGATGCCGCCGACTCCCCACCCCAGAATCCCGAGCCCGTTGACCATCGTCGTGTGTGAATCAGTGCCCACGCAGGTGTCGGGGTAGGCGGTCTTGAGGTCACCTTCGCCGCCGACGAACACGACCCTCGCCAGATGTTCGATGTTGACCTGATGCACGATGCCGGTCCCCGGCGGCACGACTTTGAACTGCTCGAAGGCGGTCTGGCCCCAGCGGAGGAACTGATACCGCTCCTCGTTGCGTTCGTACTCGAAGGCGACGTTGCGCTCGAACGCGTCACTTCTGGCGAATACATCGGCGATGACGGAGTGGTCGATCACCAGCTCGGCCGGCGCTAGCGGATTGATCTTGGCCGGGTCGCCGCCGAGGGTGACCATCGCTTCGCGCATCGTGGCGAGGTCGACGATGCAGGGGACACCGGTGAAGTCCTGCATGATCACCCGGGCTGGAGTGAACTGGATCTCCTGATCCGGCTCGGCCTGTGGGTCCCAGGCAGCGATCGCGCGGATGTGGTCGGCGGTGATGTTGGCGCCGTCCTCGGTACGGAGCAGGTTCTCGAGCAGCACCTTCAGGCTGTACGGAAGTCGGTCGGCGCCTTCGACTGCCGCTAGCCGAAAGATCTGATACGACGATTGGCCGACCGACAAGGTGCCTGAGGCGCCGAAACTGTCCTTGCTCGAACCCACAGGTCGCGGCCCCATCTCTACGTCGTCATGTGTATCGACCCATTGTCTCGCATTCACTGCCTCGCCGCCCAAGGCAGGCAGCTGGAGCTGCCATGGACAGCTGTGAGATCGGCCGCAACTTCCAGATGTACGAGCGGTGGCGAGATGTCCATCGGCCGGTCAACTTCGGGTGTCGCTTAGGGTGCGGGTCATGTCCGCGGAGGTATCGACTGAATTCCTGGTCGCCCACCCGCTGACCAACCCGCTCTCCACTCCGCTGGCCGAGGTGCTGGCAGCCCCACTGGACAGTCCGGCACCGGCTCCGCTGGGCCGGCAGCAGGTGTGGTCGCGCACCCGATGGGGCCTGGCCGCGACGTACGCCGCTGTCCTCGGTGTCTTCATCGTGAGGGTGGGGGTGCCGACCGAACGCCTTTCCCTGTTCGCGTGGCTGTTGGCCGGGCTCTCGATCGGCTGCGTCGGCCGGGGTTGGCCCTCGATCGCCGGGATGATCCGCGACTGGCTGCCCTTCCTCGGCATCCTGGCCCTCTACGACCTGACCAGGGGCCTGGCTGACAGCCTCGGGATGCCCATCCACATCAGCGATCTGGCGGCGCTCGAGTCAGGGCTGTTCGGGGAGACGCTGCCGACGGTGTGGTTGCAGAGCCACCTCTACCAGCCGGGGGAGTGGGGCATCGGCGGCGGTATGGCGTGGTGGCACGTCGTTGTGACCACGGTCTACGTGTCGCATTTCCTCGTGACGCCGATCATCGCGGCGGTCCTGTGGTTGCGCGATCGCAGGCGCTGGATGAATTTCACCGCCAACGTCGTAGGAGTCGCTCTGCTCGGCGTAGCGATCTACATCCTGGTTCCGGCGGCGCCGCCCTGGTATGCGGCCGCGGAGGGGGTCATCCCTCCGGTCGAGCGGCTGTCCGGCCTCGGCTGGGACGTGGTCGGTCTGCACGGTGCCGGGGCACTGTTCGATCAAGGGCAGGCGAAGGTGAATCTGGTCGCCGCCATCCCGTCACTGCACACCGCGTACGCGGTTCTGGTGCTGCTGTTCTTCTGGCCGGTGCTCAACCGGCTCGGCCGAGTGCTGCTCACCTGCTACCCCCTGATGATGGGGCTGATCCTGGTCTACTCAGGTGAGCACTACGTCGTAGATGTAGTCCTGGGCTGGGCCTGCGCCGCAGTCGTGGCCTCCAGCGTTGCGCTGATCTCGAGGCTGTCGCAGCGACGTCATGAACCCGCAGGCCCGACATCGGCGGCGTCCCGGCCCGCTGCGGTTGGTGTCGCGTATCCGCACAGTGCCCGACCGGGGGGCTGATGAGCTAGATCGGTTCGCACCAGGCCTCCTCGTGTCGGGCAGGATGGCTCACATGGCGAAGGCTGACGACCGCAATGTGACGCCCCCGCTGTCCCAGATCGGATTCTGGTTGTTCATCGGCCTGATCTGCGCGCTGGGTGTGGCAGTCGCTGTCGTCTCGATGCGGGAACTCAGACCTCCGCGTGTGGATGACGCCTCGCTGTGGGCCGTCTCCGGACTGCTGCTGGCCCTTGAGCTCGGTTCGGTATTGATCAAGCGGCCCAATACTGCCGCGGGCCTGACGTCCTCGATGATGTTCATCTTCGCCTTGCTCTTGCACTGGGGTCTGGCCGGGGTTGCCATGGCGATCATCGTCCAGACCGTGATGACGATCGTGGCGGGCTTCTCGAATCGCAAGGTGCTGTGGCGGACGGCCTTCAATGCAACTCAGTACGCCGTGTGTCTCGGCACGGCCTATCTGTGCCTCCTGGCCTTTGGGATCAATGGGTCGATGGAATCCCCGGCGCCGGTCGAGGCGTTGACCCTTCCCGCCCTGTTCGTCGCCGCAGTCGCCTCCTTGCTGGTAAACACGATCTTGGTGGGGACGTCCATCGCCCTGTACTCCGGGACCTCTTGGTGGCATGAGGTTTTTGTCGACATCGCCCCCATCGTCCCGATCAACGACGGAGCCTCCATCGCGCTTGCTCCTCTCGTCGTCCTGGCCGCCGAGCGCAGCCCGTGGTTGATACCCCTCCTGCTCATTCCGCTGTTCGCCGTGTACCGGGGAAACGTCGCGTCGCTGGCTGTCAAGCATCAGGCGGCTCATGACGCCCTGACCGGGCTGGCGAACCGGGCTTACCTGCAGGAACGCGCAGAGCAGGCCATCGCGGCGGTGCCGACGCGCTCGACCGTCGGCCTCTTCGTGATCGACCTGGACCGATTCAAGGAGATCAACGACACCCTGGGACACCCAGCCGGATCGTGTGCTGCAGGTGATCAGCGACCGGCTGAGCGGCGCAGTGCGCTCGGATGACCTGGTGGCTCGCCTGGGTGGCGACGAGTTCGCAGTCCTGCTGCCCGATCTGGCCGATGAGCTGGCGGCTCGGTCGTTGGCGGCGTGTGTCATCGGGGCGATCAGGGAGCCGATCAAGTTCGAAGCAGTGTCGGTGCAGGTCGACGGCTCGCTCGGGATCGCGCTCGCCGGCGAGCCCCGGACCGACTTCGAGACCCTCTTGCAACACGCCGATCACGCCATGTATCTGGCCAAGCATCGCGGTACGTCCAGTGAGGTGTACTCGTCGGAACGCAGCAGCGGTTGGGTCACGCGCCTCGACAACCCCTAGGCCGAAACCGCTGACGCCCGACTAGCGTGACGGTATGCGTGTTCCTCTGCTGATAAACGACTTTCTGGACCGGGCCGAACTGGTCTACGGCGACCGGATCGGCGTCATCGACGAGCCCGACCAGCCGGCAAGGTCGCTGGGCTCGCTGACCTACCGCGAGCTGGCCAGACGGGGCCGGGCCATCCAGGCCGGACTCGACGAGTTGGGGATCGGCGTCGGTGACCGGGTGGCGGTCGTGAGCCACAATTCGGCGCGATTGCTCGAGCTGCTTTACGCGGTGCCGGCATCTGGCCGAGTCCTGGTGCCGGTCAACTTCCGGCTGCAGGCCGAGGAGGTCGGTTACATCGCCGAGCACAGCGGCGCAAAGGTGTTGCTCGTAGATCCCGAGTTGGACAAGGCGCTGTCCGGGGTCACAGCTGAGCACAGATTCCTGCTGGGGGACGAGAGCGACGACGCGTTGCTCCGGTTCGACGCCGAGCCGCGGCCGTGGTCTGACCCCGATGAGGACGCGACAGCGACGCTCAACTACACGAGCGGAACGACGGCGCGGCCCAAGGGGGTTCAGTTGACCCACCGCTGCATCTGGGTCAACTCGGTCACGTTCGCGATGCACATGCAAATGTCGGACCGGGATGTCTATCTGCACACGTTGCCGCAGTTCCACTGCAACGGCTGGGGTCTGCTCTACTCGGCGGCCGGTGTCGGCGCGACCAACGTGATCATCCGCAAGGTCGACGGAGCCGAGATCCTGCGTCGGGTCGATCAGCACGGCGTGACCTTCGCGGCCGGTGCTCCAGCCGTGTGGAACATGACGTTGGATGCCGCGGCCCAGCTGGATGGTGAGGTTCCCGGCCGGGGCCGCATGCGGATCGTCGTGGCCGGTGCGCCGCCGCCCTCACGGACGATAGCCAGGGTCGAGAGCGAGCTGGGCTGGGAATTCAACCAGATCTACGGCCTCACCGAGACCACTCCGCTGGTCACCGTCAACCGGTCCCGCTTCGAGTACGACCAGCTGCCCGCCGAGGAGAAGGCAGTTCAGCTCTCCCGGGCCGGCGTACCGGCTCTGGGGACCCGCGTGCAGACATCGGATTCCGGCGAGATCCTGGTTCGCGGCAATGTGGTCATGGGCGGCTACTGGGACAACCCACAGGCGACCGGCGAGGCGATCGAGGACGGCTGGTTCCACACCGGCGACGGCGGCAGCATCGACGAGGGCGGCTACGTCACCATCTCGGATCGCAAGAAGGACGTGATCATCACCGGCGGTGAGAATGTGTCCTCGATCGAGGTGGAGGACGCGGTCTTCAGTCATCCCGCTGTCGCCGAGGTGGCAGTGATCGGTGTACCGGACGAGAAGTGGGGGGAGAAGGTCACCGCCTTGGTCGTGCTCGCGGAAGGAGAGACCGCCTCCGAGGAGGAGATCATCGCCCACGTGAAGGCCAAACTCGCGGGTTACAAGACGCCGAAGGCGGTGGAGTTCCGGGCGGAGATTCCCCGGACGTCGACCGGCAAGGTGCAGAAGTTCAAACTGCGGCAGGAATTCTGGACGGAAGGCCAGCGGCAGGTCAACTGAAGGGAGCCGGCTCGGCGGTGCTGTCACGCCGAAAGATGAACCAGAGTTTAGAGCGTCGGGCAGCCACGGGGGGAGCTGCCCGACGCAGAGAGAACTGTAGCACCGGCCACAGCGCGAAGCGATGCATCCGCGAATGTGTTTCACCGCACAACTACCGCTTCACAGTCAGTTCACGCCTGCCGGTGTGTGGTGAACCTACGCACCACCACGCTCGTCGACTGATGTGCGCCGACTCACCTCACCACCATCGTCCATCGTCCATCGTCCATCGTCCGTCGTCCACGCCGATCGCCAGGAGGAGCTCGATGAGCACCCCAGCTCCCGTTCCGCCAGCCCAGGATGCCGGGGAGATCGAGCGCGTCCTGTTCGAGATCAAGCAGGTCATCGTCGGACAGGATCGGATGATCGAACGGATGATCGTCGGCCTGCTGGCCAAAGGCCACCTGCTCATCGAGGGCGTTCCCGGCGTCGCCAAGACGCTGGCGGTCGAGACCCTGGCCTCGACGGTCGGGGCGAGTTTCGCCAGGCTGCAGTTCACCCCGGACCTCGTCCCGGCCGACATCATCGGAACCCGGGTCTACCGGCAGGGCAAGGACTCCTTCGACACCGAGTTGGGTCCTATCTTTGCCAACTTCGTGCTCACCGACGAGATCAACCGCGCTCCAGCCAAGGTGCAGTCGGCCATGCTCGAGGTGATGGCCGAACAGCAGGTGTCCATCGGGGGAAAGACCTACCCGATGCCCCGGCCGTTTCTGGTCATGGCCACGCAGAACCCGATCGAGTCCGAAGGCGTTTACCCCCTCCCGGAGGCCCAACGGGACCGCTTCCTGATGAAGATCCTCGTCGACTACCCGACCCCGGCCGAGGAACGCGAGATCGTCTACCGGATGGGCGTGACTCCGCCGACCGCGTCGAAGGTCATCGAGGCCGCTCATCTGGTCCGGCTGCAGGACAGCGCCAGCAAGGTCTTCGTCCATCACGCCCTGGTTGACTACGTCGTCCGGGTGGTGGTTGCCACCCGCCATCCCAAGGAGCACGGTCTCCCCGATGTGGCCGGGTGGGTCTCCTACGGTGCGAGCCCGCGCGCCTCGCTCGGCCTGATCGCCGCCGCCCGGGCACTCGCGCTCGTACGTGGTCGGGACTATGTGCTGCCACAGGACGTCCTGGACATCGCTGCCGACGTGCTGCGCCACCGGCTGGTGCTCTCGTACGACGCGCTGGCCGATGGGGTGCCGACCGAACACATCGTCAAGCGGATCCTGCAGAGCGTTCCGCTTCCGCAGGTGACCCCCCGGCAGCGGGCCGGTGGCTTCGGGCCGGCCGCGCCCGGCGGCCCCCGGGTTCCCGATCAGTTCGGCGGTCCGCAGGGTCAGCATCCCGGTCAGCAGAGCCAGCACGGTGGTCCTATGGCCGGTTCCCAGGCGGCCCGGCCGGCGTGAGTCTGCCCGCCCCGCCACGGCTGGCCGACGAGTCGGCCGAATTCGTCCTGCGCCGGCTCGAACTGACCGTACGGCGCAAGCTCGACGGTCTCCTCCAGGGCAACCATCTCGGCCTGCTGCCCGGTCCGGGGAGCGAGGCCGGGGAGTCCCGGCTCTATCACCCCGGGGACGACGTTCGCCGGATGGACTGGCCGGTCACCGCGCGGACGACCGTGCCGCACATCCGCCAGACGATCGTCGACCGCGAGCTGGAGACCTGGATCGTCGTCGACCTGTCGGCGAGCCTTGATTTCGGCACGGCGCGATGTGAGAAGCGCGACCTGGCCATAGCCGGGCTCGCGGCGATCAGCTACCTGACCATCCACGGCGGAAACCGGCTCGGTGCGATCATCACCACCGGAACGCAGGTCATCCGGATCCCGGCCATGCCAGGACGTGCAGCCGGCAACCGCCTGCTGCGCATCGCTGCCACGACCGAGCGTGCCGAGTCCGGCCGTCGCGGCGACCTCGGCGCAGCGCTGGAGATGCTGCGTCGACCGCCGCGGCGGCGTGGATTAGTGGTGGTGATCTCGGACTTCCTCGGTGACATGTCCTGGCAACGTCCGTTGCGCGGACTTGGGGCCCGGCATGACGTTCTCGCGATCGAAGTGCTCGACCCCCGGGAACTGGAGCTGCCCGACGTCGGCCTGGTCACCATGGTCGACCCGGAGAGCGGTCAGACCATCGAGGTGCCGACCCAGCGCAAGGACGTACGCGAGCGCTTTGCTCTGGCGGCGGCCCAGCAGCGGGCCGAGATCACCGCAGCGCTGCGCCGTGCTGGAGCGGGGCACCTGACCCTACGTACCGATCGGGAATGGCTGCTCGACATCGTCCGCTACGTGGCCAACCGTCGGCACACCGCCTCGGGGGGAGCGTCCCGATGACTTTTCAGGCTCCGGTGTGGCTGTGGTTGCTGATCGCCAGCCTGGCCCTCGTCGGGCTCTACCTCGCGATCCAGCTGCGGCGCAAGAAGTTCGCGGCCCGCTTTACCAACGTCGATCTGCTCGGCCGGCTGATCCCCAAGCGACCGGGCTGGCGCCGGCACATCGCCTTCGGACTGCTGGTCCTGGCCCTGGCGACCTTCACCGTGGCCCTCGCAAAGCCGAGCGCGGAGGTCCGCGTGCCCAGGGAGCGCGCGACGGTGATCATGGCGGTGGACGTCTCGCTGTCCATGGAGGCCGATGACATCTCGCCCAACCGCTTCGAGGCGATGAAGGTCGCCGCGAAGGATTTCGTCGACATCCTCCCGGAGCGGATCAACCTCGGCCTGGTGTCCTTCTCCGGGGTCGCCACACCGGTGACGACGCCGACCATCGATCGAAGCGCGGTCAAGACCGCCATCGACAACCTGGAACTGGAGGAGTCGACCGCGATCGGGGAGGCGATCTTCGCCTCCCTCACGGTGCTCGACAATTTCCAGACGACCCTGGAGTCGACCGGCAACGAGGCGCCACCGGCGCGGATCGTCCTGCTGTCCGACGGCTTCAACACGGTGGGCCGGGAGAACAGCCAGGCGATCGCCGCGGCCCAGGATGCCGGTGTCCCGGTCTCCACCATTGCCTTCGGCACCGACTACGGCACGGTCGAGATCGAGGGCGAGGAGCAACCGGTCCCGGTCGACAGCGAGTCACTGCGACAGATCGCCGAGGAGACCGGCGGTACGTACAAGGAGGCGGCAAGCGCGGCGGAGTTGACGGCGGTCTACGAGGACCTGGGTTCCCAGATCGGCTACGTGACCGAGCCGCAGGAAGTTACTCCATGGTTCGTCGGAAGCGGTTTGGCCCTGGCGTTCCTGGGTGTGGCGCTGTCCCTGCTCTGGACCAACCGGCTGCTCTAACAGCGATGGTCGAGTTCGATCCGGCAACCAACGGCTGGGACGACTACCTGCTCACACCATGGGCCAGAGTTCGGTACGACATGGTCGGACAGGTGCTCGACGGCAGCGTCGATGGTCTGTCCGGCCCTGCTGGGGTTGCGCGGAACGGACGCAGCCTGCGCGTTCTGGACCTCGGTGGTGGCGACGGCCTTGACTCGGTCCGGTTCACCGCGTCCGGGCACGACGTCACCGTCGTGGACGCCACGCAGGCGATGCTCGACCGGGCGCGCACCGCACACGCGTCCAGCACCGGGACCTCCGACAAGGGGGCGCTTTGGACGATCCGGTCCGATGCCGCGAGTTGGACGCCGGATGGCATGTACGACCTCGTGCTGTGCCACTTCCTGTTGCATCTCGTGGAGGACTGGCCGGCGGTCTGCGCCCTGGCCCAGGCTGCTACGGCACCGGGCGGTGTCATCTCGGTGATCTGCCCCAACCCCGCCTCGGATGTGCTCAGAGCGGTACGGGTCGAGGGTGATCCGGGCCTCGCATTGCGCCGACTGGCTGGTGAACCCGCGCATTCGGTGGCGATGAACCATCCCATTCGGCCGATCTGGCGCCAGGAGGTCGTGGCGGCTCTGCGGTCCGACGGCTTCCTGATCTCCCGAGAGCTCGGGCTGCGCACGGCGATCGACCTGATGCCCGAATCACCGGCCAAACGCGATCCCGCTGGTTATGACCTGATCCTGAAACTCGAGTGGGCGCTGTGCGAGCGCGATCCCTACCGCGACCTTGCGCGGGCATGGCAGGTCGTGGCAGAGCGCCCGGCCCGAGGTTTCGCTTCTGAGACGCGTCGCCGATAGCCTCGGAACGTCAACACCATCGAGAGTGGCAGAGGAGTCGCGTGGGACGCAGCGTTCTGGTCACCGGAGGCAACCGGGGCATCGGCCTGTCCATTGCCCGAGCGTTCGCCGCACAGGGCGACTCCGTCGCGGTCACCCATCGCAGCAGCGGGGCGCCGGAGGATCTGTTCGGCGTGCAGTGCGACGTCACCGATCCGGACTCCCTCGACGCCGCGTTCAAGGCCATCGAGGAGCAACAAGGCGCCGTCGAGGTCCTGGTGTCCAACGCGGGGATCACCGACGACGGGCTGCTGTTACGGATGAAGGACGAGTCCTTCACCTCGGTCGTGGATGCGAATCTGTCCGGTGGCTTCCGAGTCGCGAAACGAGCCGCCAGCAAGATGTTGCGGGCGAAGTGGGGACGGATGATCTTCATCTCGTCGGTGGTCGGGCTCAGTGGCTCCGCCGGCCAGGTGAACTACGCGGCCGCCAAGGCGGGCCTGGTCGGTATGTCGCGGTCCATCGCCCGCGAGCTCGGCTCACGCAACATCACGGCCAATGTGGTGGCGCCCGGATTCGTCGACACCGACATGACCCGCGACCTGCCCGAAGCGCGGCGTACGGAGATACTCGGTCAGGTGCCACTCGGCAGGTATGCCAGTACTGATGAGATTGCCGGTGTCGTGACCTTCCTGGCCAGCGATTCGGCGGCCTACATCACCGGAGCTGTGATTCCGGTGGACGGCGGACTAGGAATGGGGCACTGAATGGGGCTGCTGGACGGTAAACGGCTGCTGATCGCCGGGGTGCTCACCGAGGCGTCGATCGCGTACTCCGCGGCGAGGGTTGCCCAGCAGGAGGGCGCCCAGCTGGTGCTGTCCAACTTCGGGCGGGCGTTGAAACTGACCGAACGGATCGCCAAGCGGCTGCCCGAGCCAGCCCCGGTGATCGAGCTCGACGTGAGCAACGACGAGCACCTAGCCAGCCTTGCCGAGCGCGTGGGTGAACACCTCGACGGGCTGGACGGTGTCCTGCACTCGATCGGATTTGCCCCGCAGAACGCCCTGGGGGACGCGTTCACCGAGACTCCCTGGAGCGATGTCTCCACGGCCGTGCAGATCTCGACCTGGTCCTTCGCCGCTCTGACCCATGCCTGTCGCCCCATGTTCGGGGACACGGCGTCGGTTGTCGGCCTCACCTTCGATGCCAGCCGGGCCTGGCCGGTCTACGGCTGGATGGGCGTGGCCAAGGCCGGCCTGGAATCCACCGCGCGGTATCTCGCTCGTGAGCTGGGGCCGGAGGGCATCAGGGTGAACCTGGTGGCTGCCGGTCCACTGCGGACCATGGCGATGAAGTCCATCCCGGGCTCCGAGCAGTTCGAGACTGCATGGGCCGAACGAGCCCCGCTGGGCTGGGACGTCAACGACAACGGGCCGGCTGGGAAGGCTTGCGCTGCACTGTTGTCCGACTGGTTCAGCGCCACCACCGGAGAGATCGTGCATGTCGATGGGGGCTACCACGCGATCGGCGCCTGACCAGTCTCCGGAGGCTGCTGACGACGAGGACAACGCCGTACTCCTGCTGTCCTTCGGCGGACCTGAGGGTCCAGACGACGTCGTGCCGTTCCTCGAAAACGTGACTCGTGGCCGAGCGATCCCGCGCGAGCGGCTGCTCTCGGTCGCCGAGCACTACCAGCACTTTGGCGGTGTGAGCCCGATCAACGAACAGAACCGGATCCTGCGCGCAGCCATCGAGCAGGAGTTGGCAGCGCGTGGGCGACCGCTGCCGGTCTACTGGGGCAATCGCAACTGGGCGCCCTACGTCGAGGACGCGGTCGCCCGGATGGCGGCGGACGGGATCAACCGCGCGGTGGCCTTCGCCACCTCGGCGTACTCATCGGCCTCTGGCTGTCGGCAGTACCACGAGGATCTCGCCCGGGCCAGGCAGGCGACGGGTCCGACGGCACCGGAGATCGACAAGCTGCCGCATTTCTTCGACCACCCTGGCTTCATCACCGCCAACGCGGATGGGCTCCGGGACGCGCTCGCCCGGTTGCCAGACGGTCTCTCCGAGCGGGCTCGAGTCGTCGCGACCGCTCACAGCATTCCTACATCGATGTCGAATGCCGCTGGGCCGCAAGGTAATTTGTACGAATCGCAACTCCACGTCACCGCTCGAGCCGTCGTTGATGCCGTGGAGCCCGGCCGGGCGTACGACCTGGTCTGGCAGAGCCGCAGCGGACCACCCGACGTGCCCTGGCTCGAACCCGACATCAGCGACCATCTGATCCGTATCGCCGGGGCGGGTGTCCCGGCGGTCGTGGTCTGCCCCATCGGGTTCGTCAGCGACCATATCGAGGTCCTGTGGGATATCGACATGGAGGCGTCTCGAACGGCGCAGGCGCATGGCATGGTGATGGAGCGGGCAGCCACCGCCGGCACTCATCCCGCCTTTGTGGCGATGATCGCGGATTTGATCGAGGAACGACTGGCCGGCGGACCGCGACGGCTGGGAACCAGCTGCCCGTCGACCTGTTGCCTCGTCCGCTGAAATCCGAGTGCTTCAGCGATCGACGGTGCGTCGTACGGGATTTGCGCTGTAGGCGGTCATCAGCGCTTCCCGTACGGCCACGGACAGCGGGCGCAGAGCCGTCTCGCGCTGGGCTGCGCCGTGGGCGTTGATCGCGGCACCCGGGGCATCCCCTCGGGCGAGGTCGAGGATCGCGGCCAATTGAATGGCTCGGCCGGCCAGCGCAGCAGCCGTTGGCTCGTGGTCGGGGGGTAGCCGCAAAGCCTGCTCCCCCCGCCCGAGCGACTCGACGCCCGGATTCCAGCGCGCCACGTCGAGTGCGGCTAGCGTGTCGGTGGCTCGAAGCACAGCCAGCCGAAGGGAACCCTCGGCCTGCGCGACGGTCTGCTGCTCGCCCGGGCTGACTCCGTCGGATGCGCCACCAGGTACGTCGAATGCCAGCCAGCCTCCATCCGCGGAAGGATCGACCTCCGGCACGAAAGCCAGGGCCGAGCCGATCACGAGTTGCCCGGCCCGAGTCGCCGCGGCCACGAGTTCGGCGATCGGCGGAACCCCGCGGATGTCCCCGGCCACGGGGAGGACCAGGCGCAGCGGCGTGCCGCCAGACGCTCTCACGGCGCTCAACGCCCATCCGAGCGGGTTCGGTTCCGGGTGGTCCAACAGGCCCCGGACCGTGCCGATCCCGGCGCCACGGATGGCCGACACCGCGGCGTCGTAGGAAACGGCTCCGCGAAGCCAGGAGTTCGCCCACGCGGTGAGGGCACCACCGCTGCGGATACTCGAGCAGACCGTCGTAGTCGAGATCCTGCCTGGCTGGGGTGGGGTCGGCACCAGTCGACTGTAATAGCGCGATCGGAGTTGACCATGGCGCTGCCAACGCGCCGCTGCGGTGGTTGGATGTGGGCATGGAGTCGTGGGTGATCTGGCTGATCGCCGCCGGGGTGCTCGCCGGAGCCGAGCTGCTCACGCTGGACTTCGTCCTTCTGATGCTCGCCGGCGGAGCTCTGGGCGGCATGGTCGCCGCCGCGGCCGGCCTGGCAGTGGGTCTGCAACTGGTCGCCTTCGTGATCGTGGCTCTCGGGTTGCTGGTCTTCGTTCGCCCGTACGCGAAGCGGCAGCTCCTCTCCCGTACCCCCCAGCAGATCGATGGCGCGGAGACCTACGTCGGCAAGGTTGCCGTGGTCACTGCCCGTGTCGACCACATGGATGGCCGGATCCGGTTCGGTGCCGACGACTGGAGTGCGGTTTCACAGTCTCGGGGGGAAACGTTCGAGGTCGGCACCACCGTCAGAGTCATGCAGATCCGCGGGGCCACAGCGGTCGTCGCGGAATCGCACGAGTAGTTCGTCCCTGGGAGGGAACCTTTCGTGGAGTTGGTCATCGCGCTGGCGGTCATCGCCATCATCGTCATCATCGTCGTGGTTCGAAGCATCAAGATCGTGCCGCAGGCACAGGCCGCGGTCGTGGAGCGCCTCGGCCGCTATAGCCGGACCCTGTCACCTGGGCTCGCGCTGTTGATCCCCTTCGTCGACCGGGTCAGGGCAACGATCGATCTGCGCGAGCAGGTCATCTCCTTCCCGCCCCAGCCGGTGATCACCGCAGACAACCTGCAGGTCGGTATCGACACGGTGGTGTACTTCCAGGTCACCGATCCGAGGCTGGCGGTGTACGGGATCGCCAACTACATCCACGGTATGGAGCAGCTGACGACCACCACACTTCGAAACGTCGTCGGTGGGCTGAGCTTGGAGGGTGCGCTCACCGGGCGGGACGGGATCAACTCCCAGCTCCGTACCGTCCTGGACGGCACCACCGGTCCCTGGGGTTTGCGGGTTGCCCGAGTGGAGATCAAGGCGATCGAGCCCCCGCTGTCCATCCAGGACTCGATGGAGCGGCAGATGCGCGCCGACCGGGAGAAGCGGGCGGTCATCCTCACCGCCGAGGGCGAGCGCGAGTCCTCCATCAAGAAGGCCGAGGGCCAGAAGGTCGCCCAGATCCTGTCCGCCGAGGGGCAGAAGCAGGCCGCGATCCTGGGCGCCGAGGCAGAACGGCAGAGCCAGATCCTGCGTGCCGAAGGTGAGCGGGCTGCTCAGTTCCTCACCGCGCAAGGTGAGGCCAAGGCCATCGAAACCGTGTTCGAGGCGATCCACCGGGGCAGGCCGGACTCTGGCCTACTCGCCTACCAGTACCTGCAGACCTTGCCGCAGATCGCCCAGGGCGATGCCAACAAGGTCTGGATCGTGCCCAGTGAGTTCAGCCGGGCGCTTGACGGTCTGGCCTCGATGACCGGCGGCGAGGCCGGAAAGTCGTGGATGGACGTGGAGCAGAGTGGCGACGGATCCGGCCCGGCGGCAGAGAAGATCGACACCGAGGGGTGGTTCGACTCCAACCTGCCACCTGCAGCCGAGCAGCCCGAAGCGAAGTTCGAGCTGAGTGAATCCATCGATCCGGGGGTCCCGCTCTCGCCGATGCGGCCGCCGCCAGCTGGACCTCCGGTCGGCGGAGGTGCGCCGCCGCCCCCCGCACAAGGCCAAGCACCGCCACAGCAGAACTCCCAAGATGTGCAGCCCGCTCAGCCGGGATACGGCGGGCCCCAGTCCTGGCCGCCCCCCGGACAGCCAGGTCAGCAGTAGCCTGCTCTCATGCGGTCTATCTGGCGAGGCGCTGTCTCCTTCGGCCTGGTCAGCATCGGCGTGAAGATGTATTCCGCGACCGAGGACAAGGACGTCCGCTTCCACCAGGTCCACCGGGAGGACGGCGGCCGGATCAAGTACAAGCGGGTCTGCTCGGTTGACGGCGAGGAAGTGGCCTACGCCGACATCGCCAAGGGCTTCGAACTCCCGGACGGGCAGCTGGTCATCCTGACCGACGAGGACCTCGAGGACATGCCCCTGGGCACGAAACACTCCATCGACGTCCTGGAGTTCGTGCCCGGCGACCAGATCGATCCCATCCTCTACGAGAAGACCTATTACCTGGAGCCCGACACCGGGCCCGCCGTACGCCCGTACGTCCTACTGCGTGAGGCACTGGAGAAGTCCGGACGGATGGCGCTGACCAAAATCGCCATCCGGCAACGGGAGGCCCTGGCCGCCATTCGCGTGCGGGACGGCGTGCTGGTACTGCACACGATGCGTTGGCCGGACGAGATCCGAAACGCCGAGTTCGGCTTCCTGGACGAAGACATCACCGTCCGGCCGCAAGAACTCAAGATGGCAGACTCGCTGATCGAGTCGATGGTCGCCGATTTCGACCCGGACGAGTTCAGCGACGACTACCGCGAGGCCATGACCGCACTCATCGAGTCCAAGCAGGCCGGCGGGGAGGTACACACTCCCGAGTCCGAGGTCGAGGAGGACAGCGGCGGTCAGGTCGTCGACCTGATGAGTGCCCTGCGGGCCAGTGTTGCCCGCGCCAAAGGCAGCCCAGCACCGACGAAGTCCACTGGCTCCAACCGTGGCAGGGACTCCGACGACGAGGACGCCCACAGTAGGACGACCGCCAAGAGCACGGCCAAGAAGGCGACGGCCAAGAAGACAACGGCGAAGAAGGCAGCCGCCAAGTCCGCCCCCGCGAAGAAGACCGCCGCCAAGAAGGCTGCGAGCAAGGTCACGGCGAAGAAGACCACCGCCAAGAAGACCACCGCGAAGAAGGCGGCCGCCAGCAGCCAAAGCCGGCGTTCGGCCTAGCCCCCGGCTCCATGCCCTCGCCGGATCGGCTGGCGACCTATCGCCGCAAACGGCGGGCTGACCGTACGCCGGAACCGATACCGGACCAACACGGGGACAGCGGCGAACATGGGTCGGTCTTCGTGATCCAGGAGCACCATGCCCGCCGCCTGCACTGGGACCTGCGCCTCGAGCGGGACGGCGTGCTCGCCTCCTGGGCGGTGCCCCGCGGCCTGCCGGCCATGCCCGGCGAGTCCAGATTGGCCGTGCACACCGAGGACCATCCGATGGAGTACCTGACCTTCCACGGGGAGATCCCGGCGGGGGAGTACGGCGGCGGAACCATGACCGTCTACGACACCGGCAGCTATATCACCGAGAAGTGGGACGAGCGGCACGTCATCGTCGACCTGTCCGGGGAGAAGATCAGCGGTCGCTACGCGCTGTTCCCGGTCGAGGGCGACCGGCAGTGGAACATCCGGCGTCTGGATCCGCCGACCGACCCGGACTACGTGCCCGTCCCGGATCGGATCGAGCCGATGATGGCCGTTCCGGGGGAGCTGCCGACTCCTCGCGAGGATGCGACGTGGGCCTACGAGATGAAGTGGGACGGCGTCCGGGCGATCGGCACCGTCGAAGGAACGGCACTGCGGTTGCGCTCGCGCAAGGGCACCGACATCACCTCGAGCTATCCCGAACTGGGCGGGCTCGGGACGGCCATGGGAGCCCTGGATGTCGTCGTTGACGGCGAAGTCGTGCGGCTCGGCTCCGATGGGCGGCCGGACTTCGGCGCGTTGCAGCACCGAATGCACGTAGCCGACGCGACGCGCGCTCGCCGGCTCGCCGAGTCCGCGCCAGTCACGTATCTGATCTTCGACCTGCTGTATGCCGCCGGCCGTTCTGCCGTCGGTCTCCCGTACGAGCAGCGCCGCGCTCTCCTGGCCGATGTCATCCCGGAGGGACCTCGCTGGCAGGTGACCCCATGGTGGGCCGGCGGTGGCGCCGAGGTCTTGGCGGCCAGCCGGGAGTACCAACTCGAGGGGATCCTGGCCAAGAAGTTGGATTCCACGTACCGACCGGGACAGCGAAGTCCGTTATGGCGCAAGGTGAAGAACATCCGGGCCCAGTCGGCGGTGATCGGCGGCTGGCTGCCAGGTGCGGGTCGCCGGGCCGGTGGCATCGGATCGATCCTGCTCGGGCTACCCGAAGGTGACGGTCTCCGGTTCATCGGCAGCGTGGGGACGGGCCTGACCGATCAGATGCTCGACGACCTGGGCCGGGAGTTGCGTGGGCACAGCCGTCGGACTTCGCCGTTCAGCGACAAGATCCCGCCCACGGCCGGGAAGAAACCGCACTGGATCGAGCCGGTGCTCGTCGCCGAGGTGTCCTACGCCGAATGGGGATCCGCCGGGCGGCTGCGCCATCCGGTCTGGCGCGGACTTCGTGACGACCTCAATCCCGAAGACGTGGTGGACGAGTCGGAATAGGCGCCCGGCCGGCCGGGGCGGTCACGGCAGAATGCGGGCCATGGCTGGTGAGCAGAGGGTGCGGGTACGGGTGGGGGAGCGCACCCTTGCGGTGACCAACCTGCAGAAGATCCTCTACCCGGAGATCGGCTGGTCCAAGGCGGACGTGATCGATTACTACGCGACAGTCGGACCGACCATGCTGCCGTATGTCCAGGGTCGTCCGGTGACATTCAAGCGGTATCCCGACGGCGTAGAAGGCCCGTCGTTCTTCGAGAAGAACAGCGCCCGCAATGCCCCCGAGTGGCTGTCCCACGCCGTGCTGCCGGCCACCCGCAGCACGAAGAAGGACCGCACCGAACTGGACTACGCGATTCTGGACGATCTGCCGAGCATCGTCTGGGCGGCCAACCTCGCGGCACTGGAGTTGCATGTTCCGCAATGGCGGGTCGGAGCAAAGAAGCAGCCGTTGGCACCTGATCTGATGGTCTTCGATCTTGACCCGGGACCGCCGGCGACCATTGTGGAATGCGCACAGGTCGCCGTACTGGTCCGGGAAGTGTTGGCCGAGGACGGTCTAACGGCGTACGCCAAGACGTCTGGCTCCAAGGGGATGCAGCTCTACGTCGGGGTCAAGGTGCGTGATCCCGGGCGGACCAGCGGTTACGCCAAGGTGGTGGCCGAGCGACTTGCGGGCGAGAATCCGGACTTGATCGTCTCGCAGATGAAGAAGGAGGTGAGGCCGGGCAAGGTATTCATCGACTGGAGCCAGAACAATCCGGCCAAGACGACGGTGGCGCCGTACTCGCTGCGCGCTCGACCTGAACCAACCGTGTCGACGCCGATCACCTGGGACGAGGTCGAGGGCTGCCGGTTCGCCGGTGACCTCCGCTTCCTCGCCTCGGAGGTGGTGGCCCGCCTCGAGGAGCACGGCGATCTGTTCGACGGGCTGTTGAAGCAGAAGTCCGCACTGCCCTAGACGACGCGGCTGGATCCCGGACGGCCCGCGATGCCGCCAGTTCTGGGTTGTCGGGTGCATCCGCCCCGCGCGATGAGCCCGCAACCCCGATCTCGGCGTGAGGTGGGCGCAACCACAGCCCAAACCGTGAACGATGTCCCGAGACAGTTGTGCGCGATGTCCCGAGACATCACAGTGGTGTCCGAGGGGGACTTGAACACCCGCCATAGGCGTATCGGCCAGTCATGCCCTGGCTGCGAATATGGTCTCTGACCTGCACGTTTACGGTTCCCGGCCGATCGTCCGTCGGGCCTGCTAACGGCCTTCTGCTAACAAGTCCGTTAGCAGTCTGTTAGCAGACCGGTCCACAGTGGACAGAGGCTCCGGAGCTCCGCACGGGTCAGGGGACTCGGCATGTCCATCGTCGTGTCCATTGCCCGCGCCCACGGCGGCACGGCCCGGATCAGCGCCCGTCCTGAGGGGGGCCTGCACATCACCGTGCGGTTCTCGGGCACGGCAGAAACCTCGTCGCCACGCTGACCCGGACTCGATCACGGCCCCGTGGCTACCCATCGGTCCAGTACTCAACTAGATTAGGCACCAAGTTCGCCCGTCTGTTGACAAGGATGACACCGTGAGCCAACTGGCAATCGCCTACGGCGTAGGGATCCTGGCACTGGTCAGCCCTTGTGGCTTCGCAATGCTGCCGGCATTCCTCGCCTACAACGTCGCAGGATCCGGGGCCGAGACAACGACGCGCGGGCCTCGAATGTCCAGGGCTCTGGCCACCGGCCTTGGCGTCAGCCTCGGCTTCGCACTTACGTTCATCGCTGGTGGTCTGCTCGTCTCCGCTGGTCTGCGCACGATCACCGATGCCGTCCCGTGGTTCGGCGTCGTGGTGGGTGTCGGGCTGGTCGGGATCGGCATTGCCATTGCGTCGGGAAAACGACTGGGAATGAGCTTTGGTGCGAACTGGTTCACCAAGCCCGGACCGGCGCCTTCGGTCACCTTCGGGGCGGCTTACGCACTGACCCAGCTCGCCTGCGGCATGGGGTCCTTGCTCGCGGTCACAGCAACCGGTATGGCGTCGTCTTCCTTCGCCGGCACCGCCGCGGTGTTCGTTGCGTTCGGAGTCGGCTCGACATCCCTGCTACTTCTGCTCGCTGTCTCCACTGCCCTGATGGGTGATGCCCTGGTACGGCGGGTGCGCGCAGTTGCGCCGTACGTCACCCGCGTGTCCGGGGCCGTGCTGGCATTGGCCGGGCTCTATCTGGTGACCTATTGGATGCCGGCGCTGGACGGTGGCGACGGGGCTGACAACGCGGTGAGCCGGGTCGTTCACGACGCTTCCGCATCGGCTCGGGCCTGGTTGGGTTCGAACGAGCTGTGGGTGGCAGCTCTCACCATGCTGCTGCTGGTCATCGCCGGCGCAGCCTGGTTGCGCGCTCGCCGCGAGTCCGATGACCCAGCTGAGAAGTCTGCGACGCATCGTGAGGACACGCTGGTCTGATCTCAGGTCGACGGAAGTTGCCCTGACCCGTCAACGCTCTCGCAACTCGGGCTACCGAAGATCCGGCTGCACGATCTGCGGCATGGCTGGGCGACGGTGGCCCTGGCTGCCCGGGATACACCCGAAGGTCGTACAAGAACGGCTCGGGCACGCCTCGATCTCGATCACCCTTGACACGTACTCGCATGTGTCGCCGACGCTGCACGGTGAAGCTGCTGAGAACGTTGCCGCGCTCGTTTTCGGCGTCCCGCGCTGACGCTGGTTAGCAGTCGGTTGGCAAACCGGCCTCTGTCCAGCGCCAATATGGGCTCTGACCTGCGCGTTTACGGTGTCCGAGGGGGGACTTGAACCCCCACGCCCGTTAAAGGGCACTAGCACCTCAAGCTAGCGCGTCTGCCATTCCGCCACCCGGACCTCATGCACCTCGCGAACAGGTGCAGCGAGCAACGATACCCAAGCCGCCCGGACACCTAGCAGCGACCGGTGGTAGGAAAGCCTCATGGCAACGTCGCTCTCCACCCAGACCGCGCGGGACGAGGTCGTGGAGCTCTGCTCCGACCTGATCCGCATCGACACGACGAACACCGGAGACACCAAGACCAGCGCGGGTGAGCGGGTGGCCGCTGAGTACGTCGCGGAAAAGCTGGCCGAGATCGGGCTGGAGACGACGATCCTCGAGTCCACCGCGAACCGTGCCAGCGTGATCGCCCGGATCGCTGGCCAGGACCGGTCGCGTGACGCGCTCCTGATCCATGGCCACCTCGACGTCGTTCCGGCCGAACCCGCCGAATGGAGCGTGCACCCGTTCTCCGGCGAGGAGCGCGACGGTTACATCTGGGGCCGCGGGGCGGTCGACATGAAGGACATGGACGCCATGACCCTGGCCGTCGTACGGCAGTGGCACCGCGAGGGATACGTGCCGCCGCGCGACATCGTGCTGGCCTTCGTCGCCGACGAGGAAGCCGGCGGCAAGCTCGGCGCGCGCTGGTTGGTCGACAACCACGCGGCTCTGTTCGAAGGCTGCACCGAGGCAATCAGCGAGGTCGGTGGGTTCAGCCTGACCGTCCGGGACGACCTGCGGCTCTACCTGATCCAGACCGCGGAGAAGGGCTTGGGCTGGATGCGCCTGCACACCACCGGGCGACCAGGCCATGGCTCGATGGTGCACGAGGACAACGCGGTCACCCGGCTCTGCGAGGCGGTGACCAGGCTCGGTCAGCACAAGTTCCCGATCACGATGACCAAAACGGTCCGCCAGTTCCTGGACGCGATAAGCGAGGCGTACGGCATCGAGTTCGATCTCGACGATATCGACGCCACCCTGGCCAAGCTCGGCAGCCTGGCCAAGTTCATCGGCGCGACGCTGCGCAACACGGCCAACCCGACGATGCTGGATGCCGGTTACAAGGCCAACGTCATTCCCAGCTCGGCCAGCGCGGTGGTGGACGGACGGTTCCTGCCGGGCCAGGAGGAGGAGTTCGAGCGGCAACTCGACGAGATCCTCGGTGCGGACATCAGCCGGGAGTGGCTGGTCAAGGATCAGGCGCTGGAGACCGGATTCGACGGGCCGCTGGTCGAGCAGATGGTGGCGGCACTTCGCGCCGAGGATCAGTTCGCGCGCCCGATTCCGTACACCATGTCCGGTGGCACCGATGCCAAGTCGTTCGAGCGGCTGGGTATGCGGTGCTTCGGCTTCTCACCGCTGCAGTTGCCGCCCGACCTCGACTTCGCCGGTCTGTTCCACGGCATCGACGAGCGAGTGCCGATCGAAGGCCTGCAGTTCGGCGTACGGGTGCTCGACCGGTTCCTGCGCGCCTGCTGATGACCCCTGGCCCATCGACCGCCCTGATCACTGGCGGCATCGGCGGTTTCGGGCTGGCCCTGGCCCGGCTGCTGCGCGACCGAGACGTCCAGGTCGCCCTCGCCGATCTGGGTGTCGAGCGCGGCGCGCTTGTGGCCGAGGAAGTCGGCGCCATGTTCGTGCCGCTCGACGTCGGGGATCTGGCCGCGAACCATCGGGCGGTGGAATTGGTGGAGGCTCGTTACGGCGCCCTGGATGCGGTGTTCCTCAACGCCGGCATCGTCGGGCGGCAGGACCCTGCGGCCCCGCTCGACATCCAGGCCTACGAGGCGATCCTGGCGGCAAACCTGCATGGCGTTGTCTACGGGATCGACGCTGCCGTACCGGCCCTTCGACGTGCCGGCGGGGGCCGGATCGTGGTCACCGCATCGCTCGCCGGGCTGGTGCCGATGCCCGGTGACCCGTTCTACTCGATGACCAAGAGCGCTGCCCTTGCCTACAGCCGGGCGACGGCACCACGGCTGGCTGACGAGGGAATCATCGTTTCCGTCGTCTGCCCAGGCTTCGCCGACACCCCGCTGATTGGCCCGATGCGCAGCGCCTTCCAGGAGGCTGGATTCCCGATCCTCACTGCCGACGACGTCGCCGCGGCGATGCTTGCGGCCCATGACGAGGGCGCGCCCGGATCGGCGTACGTGGTCCAGCCGGGCATGCCGCCGACGCCGTACCGATTCCACAACGTCCCGGCGGCCCGCGATGCCACCGGCGCGCACGTCGACATCCCCACCGGCCTGTCCGCCCACACCCCGCACCAGTCGTGATCTTGACCTTATGGTGGCGACACGCCGCGGTGGAGGCCGAAAAACCGCAATAAGGTCAAGATCACGAGGGAGAGGGCGTCCTGCGGCTCGGCGGGTGAGTGCCGGCCATCGGTTACCGTCGCGATGATGACGATGAAGGCATGGCGGGTACACGAGCTCGGGGAGCCGGCGGACGTGCTGCGATTCGAGGACGTCGAGATCCCGACGCCGGGCGAGGATCAGGTGCTGGTCAGGGTGCGAGCCGCCGCGCTGAACTTTCCGGACCTGCTGATGATCGCCGGAAAGTATCAGGAGCGACCGCCGCTTCCGTTCGTCCCCGGCGTCGAACTCACCGGAGAAATCGTCGAAACCGGGCAGCGCGTCATCGGAGCCCCGGCCGGCGGCTGGGGTGCTTTCGCGCAGTATGCGGTGATGGATTCTGCTGGCGCCTGGCCGGTGCCGGACGGGATACCCGACGAGGAGGCGGCGGCCCTGTTTCTCACGTATCAGACCGGCCATGTCGGGCTGCACCGCCGGGCGGGACTCCAAGCGGGCGAAGTCGTTCTGGTGCACGCCGGGGCCGGGGGAGTGGGCTCGGCTGCGATCCAGCTGGCCAAGGCCGCCGGTGCCACGGTGGTCGCGACCGCGGGTGGTCCGGACAAGGTCGACGTCTGCCGCCAGCTCGGGGCCGACCACGTGATCGACTATGTGGCCGAGGACTTCGTGGGCCCGGTGAAGGAGATCACTGGTGGCCGGGGGGCTGACGTCATCTACGACCCGGTCGGAGGCAACGTCTTCGACTCCTCCCGCAAGTGCATCGCCTTCGAGGGACGGATCGTGGTCGTCGGCTTCACCAGCGGGCGAATCGCCGACGCACCGACCAATCACGCCCTGGTCAAGAACTACAGCATCGTGGGCTTGCATTGGGGCCTCTACCGTACGTACGAGCCGTCGTTGATCTCCGAGGTCCACGACGATCTGACTCGCATGTACTCCGAGGGATCGATCAAACCGCTTGTCTCGCACAGCCTTCCAATGGATCAGGCGCCGCAGGCGCCGCTCGCCTTGGGAAGGCGCGCCACGATCGGCAAGGTCGTCCTCAGACCCTGACCGGCGCAGCTGCTCAGGCTGTCGAGACCTCGAAGGCGATGTCGATGCCGAGGAAGCGGCCGATGTCAGCGGCTTCTGCTCGCAAGCCGTCGCAGACGCTCCGGGAGAGCGTGGCGAAGGGTTCGATGACCAGCTGCGCCCGCTTCGCGCTGCGCCCGAGCCGCCAGTGCCGACCACGAGGCCGCCGGCCAGGACGGCGGTCTGGATCATGCCGCCCCCAGCCTGGATCCGCTTGCGGTACTGGGACTCCAGGATGAGGTCCCGGCCGCGATAACCGAGTAGATACGCGTCGAAATGCCCGAGCAGGCGCGCCGGAGACCTTGCGTGGGCATCCGGCTCGGGCAAGGCCAGGGCGACCATGCGTACGCCGTCCACCTGCACCTCGATCAGCTCGTGCTCCAGCAGCCCGAAAGCCGTGCTGACGTCGGCGGCCGGCAGCCCCGACCAGGTGGCGAAGTCGGCGAGGGTAGCGACAGATCAGGCCTCGCATCGCGGCGTAGGCAACGAGGTGGGCCGGGGCCTGGCTTCCCCGGTCGATGAGGACGCCATGCTCGGCACCCGTTCGACCAGGCGGGCGCGGGTCAGCGCGCCCCTGCAGCGTGCCCCGCATGGCCCACGTGCGCACGACGGTCGGCTTCGCGGCGGGTGGCCCGGTCGACATCACCGGCAGTGAGACCGCTGGTACGCGCGCGCACGGCAAGCCGGGCATCGGCGGCTGACTGCGCCTGAACGCCGCCCAGCCGGGTCGCCACGGCGCACACATCGTCAGCTTGCGCGTCCCCGAGCAGCTGGGCGCTCATGCGCACCGCTCGCAGGTCTGCTGCCGACAGCGACGGGCTCATCCGCGCCTCCCGGGCATCAGCTGACGCCACCCTTGGTCAGGAGGTGGCGCTCGCGCTCGGTCACCGGCGCTCGAAGTGTCGAGCTACAGGACGGGACCGGGAAGGTGCGCGTGCGTACGCCGCCGACGCATGGTCACCTTGCGGGTGCCGTCGGCCTGTAACAGGACTCTGGCCAGCTCCCAGCCGCCGGTGTCGGCCTGCAACGACAAGAGCACCGCCGCAGACGCGCGGTCGGTGCCCGGGGGAATGCGCACGGGTACGTACTCGTAGTCCGTGCGCAGACTCTTCACCGGATGCATTGTTCGCTCAGGACTGGATGGTCTGCAACTCCCCAGTGGTCCGACCCACCACGAAGACGCGCCCGGAATCCGGGTCGACCGCGACGGTATTCGGCTGGCGCACGGTGGGGAACCGCGCGATCTCGCGCGGCTCGCCGCCGGACACGTCGAATCCGACGACCTCGTTGGCGGCAGTCAGGGTCACCCATAGGACATCGCGGACCTCGTCATAGGCCAGTCCGTACGGGGTACCGGGGAGTGCCAGGCTGGACACCATCTCCAGAGGCTCAACGCGGAAGGACAGCAGCGCCTCGCCGCGGGTGTCGGCAACGAGCAAGGTGCCCCGGGCGTCGGCCACGACGTGCGTCGGGCCGTCGCCAGCAGGTACCCGGCCGGCGCGCTCCCCGGCCGCGAGGTCGTAGACCGACAGCGAGAAGTCTGCGACGTCGATGACTCCCACCAGGTCATCCACTGGCGCCAGACCACCGGGCTGGGTCAGATCGTCGAAGGTCTGGATCACCTCTCCATCCTCGACCACCGAGAGGGTGCCGCCCTTCTCGTCGCCGACCACGACCCGGCCGGATTCGACCTGAGTCGCGTCGTGCGGGTACTCGCCGACCTCGGTGCTGGTCACCTCCCCGCCGGGAAGGGCAACCTGGATGAGTGTGTTCGAGTCCTCAGCGGGAACGAGGATCGGCCCACCCGGCGCGGCCAGCTGTAGATGCCGGGCGTGACCGGGCAGGGGCACCTCAGCCCCTACCTGTCCGGTTTCGCCGTCCACCAGCAGCAGCCGATTCGGCTCTCGTACGGCGATCGCGAGCAGCCCGGTTTCCGGGTCGAAGGCCATGCCCTCGGGATTGGACGCCAGGTCGGTCACCTGGCCCGCAGGATCGACACTCGGTTCTGGTGCGTCGCCGGGTTCGGCGGCACCCGGTGGCTCGGGCGCGGAATCCGCGCTACAGGCCGCCAGGGTGAGAGAGCAGCTGAGGGCGACGGCTAGGAAACCCAGGCTTCGCGGTCGGGATCGCATGCCACTGACTGTGCCCGCCGATCCGGGTTTGCGCTGTCATTGTTCCGATTCGGTGGCACCGGTCAGCCCAGGAGAGGCGGATACGTCGTCAAGTGCGCGACGGATCTCGGCCGGCAGGGTGAGGTTCTCGGCGGCCAGAGATCCGGTCAACTGCCCCACCGTACGAGCACCCACGATCGGTGCAGCCACACCGGGTTGGTCGCGGACCCAGGACAACGAGACGGCCAACGGTGATGTGCCGAGGCCGTCGGCAGCGGTGATCACAGCCTCGACGAT
>JAABUS010002001.1_pt1 | contig 40755 bp, 31 predicted proteins | sample 5560161 | NCBI WGS metagenome assembly JAABUS01 (sample SAMN10711885, study PRJNA513376) | rock metagenome | isolation source: Antarctica rocks | place: Antarctica: Victoria Land, Trio Nunatak nord | collected 2016-01-04
GCAAGGTCGACCAACAACGTGTTTTCAAGGTGCCATGTCGACAGCGTTACCAGTCTCGCCTTGCGGCGAAGGCCGCCGCGGCGGCCGGACGGGGCCAGCGAAGCGCGAGCCCACGCCCCCACGAACGGTCCGCTTCGGCGGCCGGGCTTGCGAGCGCAGCGAGAGCGGCGCCCCTACGACGACGGCGCCGCCAGCGCGTCCTGAGGTCGGCTACGTTGTCCGTAGGCGAAGCGAGATGATCTCGTAGGGTCGGACCGTGAAACTCACCTCGCCGTCCTCACCGAGTTCGATCGTCCCATTTTCCTGATCGACATCTTCGAGCAGGTTGACCCGCTCCGCCGATGCCAGCGGGACGGTGAACTGGAGATGGACGGCGCCGCGGGAACCGTTGGGCTCATGGAGGCGGAGGATCAGGCCGTTGCCGTCCTCGGCCCGCTTCAGGGCACCGGCGACGAGTGGGACGCCGCGGGATGTGACGAGGGTCCAGTCGGTCGGGGCCGTGCCCGGTTGGGTTGTTCCCGAACCTGCCATCAATGGGCTGTTGAAGGCAACGGCCTCGTCGACGACACCGCCGGTCGCGTAGGTGCCGGTGTGCGGGAGCAGGGCGTAGCGGAAGGCGTGGTGGCCCTCGTCGGCCCGCATGTCGGGGTCCATCGGGCTCCGCAGCAGAGTCAGTGCCAGGACGTTTCGGTCGACGCTGTGCCCGTAGCGGCCGTCGTTGAGCATCGCGATACCGTAGTCGGCCTCGGAGAGGTCGGCGAAGCGGTGGCCCGCGACCTCGAACTGGGCCAGTTCCCAGCTGGTATTGCGGGCCGTCGGGCGACGGACAACGCCGTAGAGCGTCTCGAAGGCGGCCTCGTGCGTGTAGATGTTGAGCGGGTGCCGGGCGCGGAGGAGCGTCTGCCGCTCATGCCAGTCGATCTCCGTGTCGATCTCGATCAGCTTCGAGTCGGCCAACAGACGGTAGGTCTGGGTGATGACCGAGCTGCGCCAGTGCCGGGTAACCCGGACGGAGACCCTGAGCGGACCCGGCTCAACGATCTCGAGGGGCTCGGAGGCGACGATCTCCTCACCCTGCTGCTCGATCGACTCGGCGACGTCCCAGGCATCCCAGCCCCGTGGCTTGTCTACATAGGCCCAGATCTGATTGGACCGGTCGGTGAACAGCGATCGATCGGTCTCCAGGTCGGTGCCCTCATGGATGGTGCCGTCGGCGCCGATCACATAGCGGACCTGGCCGTTCTCGATGAGCATCCCGGTCGTCGACGCCCGGACGCGCACGCGGCCGCCTGCCATCGAGATGTCGTTGTCCTTGCCATCCGAGGGCACCAGCGTCGTCCAGCCGAGACCCGGAACGTTGACGTCGGAGGAATGGACCAGCAATCCGCCGGCGGTCTGTTGCCCGGCGACGGGCTCACCGTCGGTGTCGGTCACACCGGCCACACCTTGAAGGGGGACGGTCAGTGAGCGGGCGGTGAGGCCGGTGTTGACGACCCGAATGGCCTGGTCCCCGGCCGAGCCACGGGCCAGCGCCGTGAGCGCCTGCGTCGACAGCGTGGTCGCCGCCTCGACCACTCCCCGGAGCTCGGGCTCCGTGACCTCGTAGACCTCCTTGATGGACGAGCCGGGCAGGATGTCATGGAACTGGTTGAGGAGGAGGACCTTCCACACCGCCGCCAGGTCGTCGTGCGGGTAGGCGCCGCCGAAGAGGTGGGCCAGGCTGGACAGCGTCTCGGCCTCGGCGAGGCGCTGCTCGGACTCACGGTTGAGCTTCTTGGTCCGTCCCTGCGACGTCAGGGTGCCACGGTGCAGCTCGAGGTAGAGCTCGCCGGTCCAGACCGGGAGGCCGCCTTCCGGCAGCCGGGCGAAGAAGTCCTCGACGGTCGCCATGCGCAGGGCGGGCAGGACCGGGTAGGACCGGAGCCGGTCGTAGTATTCGAGCATCTGCCGGCTCGGGCCGCCGCCGCCGTCACCCATGCCGAAGGCGAGCAGGGTCTCGTCGTGCTGGCGCTTGCCGGCGAACTTCCGCCAGGTGCCCCGCAGGTCTCGGGGGTGTATCTCGGCGTTGTAACCCGAGGCCGGGTCCTCGTTCCGGAACTGGTGGGCACGGACGCGGGTCCCGTCGATGCCCTCCCATTCGAAGAGGTCGTAGGGGAACTCGTTGGCCTCGTTCCAGGTCATCTTGTGGGTGAAGAAGTTGACCAGCCCGGCGCCACGCAGGATCTGCGGGAGCCCGCCGGAGAAGCCGAACGAGTCGGGCAACCAGGCGACGGTGCTGCGCCGGCCGAAGTGGCGCTCGAACTCGCGCTGGCCGTAGAGTGCCTGGCGGACCATCGCCTCGCCGCCAGTGAGCTGGTTGTCCGGCTCGACCCACATCCCGCCGACGGGGTCCCAGCGTCCCTCGGCGGCGCGAGCCTTGATCCGTTCCAGGAGTTCCGGGTCGTCCTGCTCCAGCCAGGCGTAGACCTGCGCCGAGGACTGGTTGTGGACGAAGTCCGGGTAGCGGTCCATCAGGTTGATCACCGACCAGCCGGTCCGGATGACCTTGCGGCGGGTCTCGACGACGGGCCAGAGCCATCCGAGGTCGATGTGGGCGTGGCCGGTCAGGGCGATCGAGCCGACGGACGGGTAGGCGACGCGAAGCGCGTCGAGGTGCCGGGAGAGGACGGCGCGAGCTTCCTCGATCGCTGGCAGGACGTCGTCGGAGAGCGGAGCCAACGGCTGCGTGGTGGACTCGGCCGACCAACGCTCGTTGACGTAGCTCGTGAAGAGGCGGGCGTGCTCGGCGTAGCCGCCGCCGGCCGCGAAGACACCATCGCCGAGGGGCTCGCGCTGGGCGGTGACGAAGCGGCTGACCGTCGTCTCGGTGTCGGTCGGCCAACGGGTGCTGAGGACCGTCAGGCTCGCCTCGATCGCGTCCAGCAGCCGGGGGACGATCTCATGCCCCTCGGCGTCGAGTTCCCCGGCCGCGAGGAGCGCGACGCTCAGATCGCGTTCGATCGCCCGCACGGACGCGGCCGGAACGACGAGATGGGCGCGGCTCACGACGGGATGGTCGATCCGGGACCCGAACATGCCCTTTGGCACGACGGTCGCCTGGATCGAGACGGTATCGCCGCCGGACGCCGAGTCGAGCAGGGGGTACTGGAAGTGATAGGGGTCGATCGCTCCCCTAGAGCAACGGGTAGAAAGGTTGTCCGGAGCAAGGTTGATTGCCCGCTATCGCCTGCAGCGTAGCGAGCGGCGATGCCCGGCCATAAATGGCAGCGCAGCGAGCCGGGCTCAGGAACGGCGCGGAGTGTCCAGAACGACCTGTCCAGGGCGGACAACGATATGGCGGACAACCTTTTTGACCCCCGCTGTAATGGTGGCGCCGTCATCGACCGAAATCTCGGCAAACCCCTCGCCGCCGAGCCCGAGCTCGAGCTCGACAGGCTGGCCAGCGAATTCGGCGGGGACCGTGCCGGTGATAGTGAGCTGGACCGGCGTCGCGACCTCGGGCCAGCCGTCGCCGAGCGAGACGCCGACGTGCTCACCGGACGGGCCGATGAACTGAATGTCGGTGAGGGGAACTTCACGGGCGTTTCGCCAGACACGCAACTCCTCGACGCGGCGGCGGTTGCGCTGGATGCGACGCTGGTCGATGGGCGTGATCATTGAGTGCTCCTGAACCTGGGACGACGGCTCGCCGGTCTTTGGTCACTGTCGCACGCATCGGCTGCGACCGGAACGGGTCCGGGCACGGCGATGCCCCACAGATTTGCATTCGTGGGGCATCGTCAGACGGACCTACTTGAAGCTGCTGACCTGGACGCCCTCGATGAAGAAGCGCTGGAAGCTCAGGAACAAGATCACGACTGGCAGGACAACCAGGACCGAGGCGGCCATGAGCAGGTTGTACTGGACGTCGTACTGCGAAGCGGACCGGAAGAAGGTCAGGCCGATCGCCAGCGTGTACGAGTCCTCCTTCTGGAGGTAGAGATATGGGCCGAGGAAGTCATTCCAGGCGTGGAGGGCGGCGAACAGGCAGACGACGCTGATGGCGGCGTAGCTCTGCGGCAGGATGATCTGGAACAGGATCCGGATCTCGGACGCGCCATCCAGCCGGGCCGCCTCGCCGAGCTCACGCGGGATCCGCATGAAGAACTGGCGCATCAGGAAGATCCAGAACGCGTTGCCAAAGAACAGGGGTACGACAAGCGGCAGGATGGTGTTCACCCAATGGAGCCGGGAGTAGATGTCGTAGAGCGAGACGATCAGGACCGGGTACGGCACGAAGACCGTCGCGAGCACGATCGCGAAAATCTTGTCCCGTCCGGGCCAGTCGATCCGGGAGAAGCCGTAGGCGATGATCGGGTTGGAGATCGCGGCGCCGAGCACCGTCAGTCCGGTGATCACCAGCGTGTTCCGGAAGTAGTGCCAGAACGGAAAGACCCGGGTCGCGTCGGCGAAGTTGTCCCACCGCCAGGAGTGGGGAAAGAAGGTCGGCGGGACGATGCTCAGCTCAGGGATCGGCTTGAACGCGACGGCCAGCATCCAGTAGAAGGGCAGGAGGAAGAACGCCACGAACGGGATGAGGAAGAGCCTCGGAACGATATGTTTCCGGAGGAGGCGCCGCCAGTTGAAACCCTTCGCAGTCTGGTCCTGAGCCGACGCGTCGATCGTGCCGAGCGGCAGTGACTTTGCCATGACGTTCCCTCAGGCGAGTGGGCATCGGAGGTCAACTGGGGCGCGTACGAGCCGGCTATCCGCCTGGATGGCCTACGCGGTGTCGTAGTTCACCCAGGCCCTGGACCAGCGGAAGATGACCAGCGCGAGGACGACCGTGATCAGGAAGAGCACGAGGGCAAGGGCCGACGCGTAGCCAGAGTGGAAATCACGGAACACGAGGGTGTAGATGTAGTTGACGTACATGAGGTTGGAGTTGACTGGCGAGCCGGCCGGGCTGGTCAGGATGACGACCTGCGTGAAGATCTGGATGCCGAGGCTGAGCCCAAGGATCAGGTCGTAGAGGATGATCGGTGTCATCATCGGCAACGTGATGTTCCAGAACTTGCGCAGATTGCCCGCGCCGTCGATGGAAGCCGCCTCGTAGAGGTGCTGCGGGATTCCCTTGAGCCCGGCGAGGAAGATCAAGGCCGCCTGGCCGGCGCCGAACTGGGCCAGGATGACGAAAGCGATCTTGCCGTAGGCCGGATCGCCGAACCAGTTGATGTTGGGGAGACCGACGTCGACCATGAGTCGATTGACAATCCCGCGGGTCGGGTCCATGAGGTTGAGAAAGACGAACGAGAGGGCGAAGAGGGGGATGATCGACGGGAGGTAGAGGATTGCCCGGTAGATCGGCTGTTCCCGGACGTCCTGGTTCATGCAGAGCGCCATGAGCATCGCCGCGACCACCCCGACCGGGACGGCCAGTCCGGTGTAGTACAGCGTATTGCCGAGCACTTTCCAGAACAGATCGTCCGAGGCCATCTGCCGGTAGTTGTCCAGTCCGATCCATTGGGGATCCCGGATACCGTTGTATTTGGTGAAGCTGAGCCGGATGGTCTCATAGAATGGATAGACCATGAAGGCAAGAAACCCGACGATCCACGGGGAGATGAACAGGAGGCCGGTGATGAGGTTGCGCCGCTCCTGCCGCGACATGCGGCGACGGCGTGGTCCATCGGCCGGCCGTGAGGGGACCATCGCAACCGATTCTGTCGCCACGGGCAAGCTCCTATGACCTGTTCACGGGCGTCGCCCGGCCAGGGGAAGATGGGGTGGCGCCGGAACGCGTCGCCACCCCACCGTCCGGACGAGATCGTCTAGCAGAACTGCTGAAGGTCCGCCTGCGTGTTCTCCTTCGCCTTGGCGAGGGCTTCAGCGGGCTGGCTCTGGTTGAGATAGATCGCCTGGTAGGCGACCGTCATCTCGTCCCAGTACTTGGAGCCGACGGGGATCGGCGGCCGGTTGTTGGAGGTCGGTAGGAGTTGCTGGGCAAAGAACGAGCTCTGCTCGGTGAACAGCGACGTGTCGGTTGTCAGTGCGGTGAGCGTTGGCAGGTGCCGTGTCCCGGTTGTGTAGAGTCGCTGGCCCGGCTCGCCGCACATGTACTTGATGAAGTCGGTGGCGCCCTCGACGTTCGACGAACCCTCCGGCACGACCATCGACCAACCGCCGGACCAGGTGGCGGAGGTCATGCCCGCCTGCGGAACGGGGAGATACGTGATGCCGTACTCGGCGTCCGGAGCATACTGGGCGTACTGGTTGACCAACCAGTCGCCCGTCACCTCGAAGGCGACGCCCTGAGTAACCAGTGAGCCCTGCTGAGCCGGGTAGCCGGGTACGCGCCGGGGCGTTTCCCATGCGGACAGCGCATTGGCGTCCTGAGATGCACAGGCGTCATAGACCCACTGCATCGCCTGGACCATTTGCGGGTTGTCTGGCGTGACCGTGCAACTCGCGGCATCGTAGAACGTCGCGCCCCAGGAGAAGCCGTAGGTGTAATGCCAGGCTTGATTGGCGTAGGGGACGAACCCGACCCGGGAGTACGTCCCGTTCGCATCCCGGATGCTCGCCGCGGCCGAGACTTCGAGCAGGCGATCCCAGGTGACGGGACCATTGGATTGATCGAACTCGGTCGGGTCTATGCCAACCTCCTTCAGGACGCCGATGTTGTAGTAGAGCGCCCGCGCGTCGGTATCGTGCGGCATGCCCCAGATCTGGTCGTCGTAGGTGACTTCCTCGATCGCGAACGGGAGGTACGCGGAACGGGTGGCCTCGTCGATGAAGTCGGTGATTGGTTGGACCAGCCCGTTGGCCGCATTGGAGGCCACGGTGAATCGGTCCATGTGATAGATGTCAGGCGATGTACCGCCTCGAACCGCGGTGATAAGGCGGGAATTGTCCGTAACTTCGGTCGGCGGGATCGGGGTAAGTACTACCTCAAACGACGTGCTCTGGGCGTTATATTGCTCGACGATCTGCTTGAGGGTGGCTAGGTCAGGATCAGTGTGACCGGTCCAGAACTGAAGCTGGGTCTTTGACTGTCCCTTGACGTACGGAGCCCGGCGTGGGGCGAGGGTCGCGGCGCCAGCGGCGGCGATGCCGAGTCCGGCGGCTCCGGTGAGCGCCTTGCGCCGGCTGAGCTTCGTGTCCTTGAGCAGAGTCAGGCCGCGGGACGTGATCTTGTCCATCCGAGATCTCCTGGGTTCCACCGGCTTCTCCGCCGGGAGTGGAACGGCGTCATGTGCCGTTCGTCGTGGCGTTGGCATTCTCTGGTTCGCGGACTCACCGTCGTCTCGACATCGATACGACGGTCGGCACAGAGCGCTGTCACTGCCACGATATGGGTAGATTGCAGGCAAGCGCTGGAGACGTCAAGTGAATTCGGCTGATACGTACCATCGAACCGGCGAGAATCGCCTGAATCCCGACCCTTCCTCGAAGAACTGGCGCGCTTGCAGAAATGGCCGGGAGGCGACATGGGGTGGCCGGGCCGACCGATGCCGGGTCAAGAGTCCGCGGCAACAACGTCTGATCGCCCGTATCACAAGGACATATCCCATGAACCAGGAATCAGACTCGTCCTAAGTGGGCCAGGTCGGCCGATTCGCCCCGGCGCGGTTACTCAGCCGCCATCGTCGTGGCTGTCTTCGGCCGCATCGCGGCCAGGGCGTGGTCGTCCTGGCCGGGGCCGTAGAGGTGGCAGCGGACCCAGTGCTGGGGACCGATCCGCTCGAAGCCGGGCATCTGTTCCCGGCAAACCGGCATCACGCTCGGGCAGCGGTCGGCGAACGGGCAGCCGGGCTTCGGGTCGATCAGGGACGGGATCTCGCCCCGGGCCTCGGTCCGGGCGACCTTGAGGCCGGCCTTTGGGTTGGGCACGGCCGAGAGCAGCAGCTTCGTATAGGGGTGGGCAGGCTGGTCGATCAGCTCGACGCTCTCCGCGCCCTCGACCATCCGGCCGGCGTACATGACAACGATGTTGTCGGCGATGTAGCGGGCCGAGGCGATGTCGTGGGTGATGTAGAGCGACGCGATCCGGCGCTCCTCCTTGAGCCGGTCCATCAGGTTGAGGATGCCCATCCGGATCGAGACGTCCAGCATCGAGATCGGCTCGTCGGCGAGCAGGACCATCGGGTCGACGGCGAGGGCGCGAGCGAAGGCGACGCGCTGGCGCTGGCCGCCCGAGAGCTGATGGGGATACTTGTCGGCGATCTCGGCCGGCGGGTTGAGGCCGACCTGGTCGAGCAGGGCGTGGGTCCGTTCGCGGATCTCGCGGCCGCCCCGGACCTTGCCGTGGATCTGGAGCGGCCGGACGATATGGTGACCGATCGTGTGGACCGGGTTGAGCGAACCGAACGGGTCCTGGAAGATCATCTGGACCCGGCGGCGGTAGTCCATGCTCACCCGGCGCGTCCTGAAGACGTCCTGGCCGTCGAGCAGCAGCTCCCCGCCGGATGGCGCGACCAGCCGGGCGATCAGCCGGGCGGTCGTGCTCTTGCCGCTGCCGGACTCGCCGACGAGGGCGACGATCTGGCCGGCGTCGATCGTGAAGGAGACATCGGTCAGGGCGTGGACACCTTTGCGTGACAAGAGGCCGCCGACCGGGAAGACCTTCGACAGGTGGCGGACCTCCAGGACCGGTGTCGTGGCGTCGACGGCTCGTCTCGGCGCCGACCCGGCGCTGCCCGTAGTGATCGTGGCTTCCATGCTTCGTCCTCGTCGTCCCTGACGGTGGGCTGTCCGATCATGACGGCGGTCACGGGCGCGGTCGAGCGGCTCAACCGCTGATCGCATCGCACTGAAGCGGGCGGTCATGACGCGTTTCCAGACTGGAGCACGCGTCGATTCGCGCTCGTTCCGTGCCACGATGGTACTGCGGCCAGGCCAAATTTCCTAACGAAGCCATCGAGAAGCCATTTGACACCGATACTGCCGTCGCGTAAATTCTGCATGCCATACCGCTGCCGTTGTCAAGCGTCGGCCCGTCCGGGAACCGTTATGCCCGGGAGCCAACACGACACAGGTACTGGGTCGGTCGGGAACGAGTCCCGGAGGGTCGTCGTCGCCGACGATCACGCGCTCACATCGAGCCAGATGGCCGGGATCAGCCAGCGTCGCGCTGACCCTGCGTCGGATGTCCGCGGTCTCGCCCGTGGGAACCATCGTCGAGCGTCTTACTCCAGTGCCGGAGGTTACATCGATGCGAAAGGATCAGCTCAGGAACGAGTCAGCAGCGGTCACGTCGACACTCATGGGGGCCGAACTCGATCGGCGCCAGGTCTTCCTTCGCGGCGCGGCGATGGGGCTTGGCGCCTCCGCGTTCGCCGCGACGATGAGCCGGACCGGCTTCAAGGCGAGTGCCCAAGCCGACACCACCGGGATGGTCACCATGGGCCAGGACCAGAAGCAGACCTGGATCCGGAACTTCAACCTCCTGATTCCCGGAAGCAGTTTCCTCTGGCCGAGCGACAACGGCATCTACGAGCCGCTGATGATCGCCAGCCGCATCCGGACCGAGGACGCCATCATCCCGTGGCTGGCCGAATCCTACGAGTACAGCGCCGACAACCTGACATTGACGCTCAAGATCCGCCAGGGTGTCCTCTGGTCCGACGCCACGCCGTTCAGCGCGAAGGACGTCGCCTTCACCTTCAACCTGCTCAAGTCCAACGAGGGGCTGGCCGGCGCCGGGGCGATCCGGAACATTCTCAAGAACAGCTCGGCGATCGTCGCGGTCGATGACGCCACGGTCCAGTTCACCTTCACGGCGGTGTACTCGCCCGGCATCTACGACATCATCGCCCAGAACATCGTCCCCGAGCACATCTGGTCGACGATCGCGGACCCGGTCACGTTCCTGAACGAGAACCCGGTCGGGACCGGCCCGTTCACCGAGATCCCGATCTTCGAGTCGCAGTACTGGGAGCTCCGCAAGAACCCGAACTACTGGCAGGCCGAGAAGATCGGGATCGAGGGCCTGCGGTTCCCGATCCAGGGCGACAACGACACCGCCAATCGCTTGCTCATCGATGGGCAACTCGACTGGGCCGGCAACTTCGTGCCCGACATCGAGACCGTCTACGTCGCGAAGGACCCCGCGAACTTCGGCTACTGGTTCCCGTCCACCGGCGACACCGTCCACCTCTACCTCAACCATGAGGCCGAGGGTGTGCCGTTCGCCGATGCCGCCGTCCGCAAGGCGATCAGCCAGGCGCTGAACCGTGAGGACATCGTCTCCTTCGCGATGTACGACTACACCATGCCGGCCGACAGCACCGGGCTCAGCGGCGGCTACCCGGCCTGGAAGGACGCGGCTCACGCCTCCGCCGAGTGGGTGACGATGGACGTCGACGCGGCGAACGCGGCCCTCGACGCGGCCGGCCTGACCATGAGTGGTGAGACCCGGACGTACAACGGCAAGCCCATGGAGTACGAGCTGCTGGTCGTGAACGGCTGGAGTGACTGGAACGAGTCCTGCAAGATCATGGCGGACAGCCTCGCCGAGGTCGGGATCAAGGTCACGGTCTCCCCGCTCGAGCAGACTGTCTGGCAGGGCCGGGTTCAGAACGGCGACTTCACGATGAGCATCGGTTGGTCCAGTGGCGGCGTCACCCCGTTCAACTTCTACCGGGGCATGATGTCGTCGCAGACCAAGAACCCGATCGGCACCTCGAGCCCCGAGAACTGGCACCGATTCGCTTCCCCGGAAGCGGATGCGATGCTCGAGCAGTTCGCGGCGACCAACGATCCGGCCGAGCAGTTGACGATCGCCAGCCAGCTCCAGGCGCTCTACGCCGAGGTGGCTCCGGCCCTGCCGCTGTTCCCCGGGCCGCAGTGGTACGAGTACAACTTGACGCGGTTCGACGGCTGGCCGACCGCCGAGAACCCGTACGCCGTGCCGTCCACGTTCTCGGCCGAGCGCCTGCTCGTCATGACCTCGATCAAGGCGAAGTAGTTCGGGCGACCGTGGGCGGAGTCAATGATCGCTCCGCCCACGGTCGCCACGTCGGCTGGCTGGACAGGGTCTTCCCATGAACTACATCCTGCGCCGAATCGGCTTCTACCTGATCGCCGCCTGGGCGTCGATCACGCTCAACTTCCTCCTGCCGCGGCTCATGCCCGGAGACCCGGCGACGGCGGTCTTCGCCAGCGCGCAGGGCCGCCTCGATCCGGCGACGATCGACGCGATGCGCAAGGCCTATGGTCTGTCCGACGATCCCCTTCTCGTCCAGTACTGGACCTATATCCAGAGCATCTTCCGGCTCGACTTCGGCATCTCGACGGCCTTCTTCCCGAGCCCGGTGCTCGATGTCGTGCAGACAGGGTTGTCCTGGACGCTCCTGCTGGGTGGCGTCGCGACGGTCATCGCCTTCCTGGCCGGCTCGCTGATCGGGGTGATCTCGGCCTGGCGGCGCGGTGGTGTGGTCGATTCGGCGGTGCCACCGCTCGCCCTCTTCATCGGCAGCTTTCCCTATTTCTGGCTCGCGACATTCGTGGTCTTCTATCTGGGCTTCCGCTGGTCGATCCTTCCCTCGGCCTACTCCTATGAGCTTGGGCTCTCGCCGGAACTTAGCTGGCGGTTCATCTCGAGCGTGATCTGGCACCTGATCCTGCCGGCCTCGACCGTCGTGCTGGTCTCCGTCGGCGGCTGGATCCTGGGGATGCGGAACGCGATGGTCAGCACCCTGTCCGAGGACTACGTCTCCTTCGCCGAGGCCAAGGGGCTATCCCAGCGGCGGGTGATGCTGCGCTACGCCGCCCGGAACGCACTCCTGCCGAACATGACGTCGTTCGGCATGTCGCTCGGCTTCGTCCTGAGCGGTTCGCTGATCACCGAGAGCGTCTTCAACTATCCGGGTCTCGGCAATCAGCTCGTCCGGGCGGTCCGGCTTCTCGACTTCCCGTTGATGCAGACGCTGTTCCTGTTCATCACGATCTCGGTCCTTGCCGCCAACCTGCTGGTCGACCTCCTGTACCTCCGGCTCGATCCACGGGTGCGAACCTGACGAGGACGTTGGTCGGCAGGCGCTGAGATGCGAGGGTGTTCCACGGGCACGGGAGGTGATGGATGACAGCGACGATGACACGGCGAGAGATGACGACTGGAGCGGTGATTGCCGGTGCCGCGGTCGGTGCCCTCTCGACGCATTCAGGAACGCTCCATGCCCAGGACGCAACGCCACAGCCGGCGACACCGATCAGTGCGACGCCTGACGCGGGAACGCCTGACGCGGACGCGTTCCGTTACACCGGCGGTCCATTGACCGAAGCCGACCGCGCCCAACTCCTGACCTACGCCGCGGCGACCTGGGCCAGCTTCGTCGCGATGGGTTCCGAGATCGCGCTGCCCACTGATCAAATCAAACTTCAGGCCGATGGCTCCTGGCTTCGCGTTCCGCAGACATCGCCGACGAACATCGGGTCGTACCTCTGGTCAGTCGTCGTCGCCGAGGCGCTCGGCTTCATCGACCCGACCGAGGCGACGGAGCGAGCCCGGCGGACCGTCGCGACTGTCGCGACGCTGGAGCAGTACCAGGGCTTCTATTACAACTGGTACGACAGCAATGACGGGAGTCTGCTGACGAACTGGCCCGACAGCGGCGACGAGATCCGGCCGTTCCTCTCCTCGGTCGATAACGCCTGGCTGGCCGCTGGTCTCCAGATCATCGTCAACCGCTACCCGGAGGTCGCCAACTCCGCCGAGAGCGTGCTGTCCCGGATGGACTTCGCGTTCTTCTACACGCCGTACGACGCGGCGGACCCGGCTGCGTTCCCCGGTCAGATGCGGGGCGGCTACTGGCCCGACGGCGAGGGGGAGTACACCGAGTTCCATTTCGGCACTCTGAATAGCGAGACCAGGATCATCACCTACCTCGGGATCGCGCTCGGGACCGCACCGCCCGAGCATTACTGGCACGTCTTCCGGACGCTTCCAGTGGAGTTCGAGCAGGAGCAGGTCCCAGAGGGGCCGACCGTCGATCACGATGGCGTCGCCGTCTTCGAGGGTTCCTACCGCTACGCCGGCCTTCGGCTCGTGCCGAGCTGGGGTGGGTCGATGTTCGAGGCCCTGATGCCGGCGATGATCGTGCCGGAAGCAGACTGGGCGCCGGAGAGCTGGGCGCTGAACCACCCGCTCTACGTCGAAGCGCAGATCCGGCATGGACTGGACGAGGCCGCCTACGGCTACTGGGGCTTCTCGCCCTCGACGGTGCCCGAGGGCGGCTATCAGGAGTATGGCGTTGACCAGATCGGGATGAACCTGGACGGCTACTCGTCCAGCACCGACCGGGTCTTCGTGACAGCGAACGACGCCATCCCCGCTCCAGCGGCGTACACCAACGGCGTCGTCACGCCGCACGCGGTCTTCCTCGCCCTCGGTTACGCGCCGGTGGCTGCGATGCGCAACCTCGCGAACCTCGCGCGGGACTTCGAGATTGTGACCGATTACGGGTTCTTCGATAGTGTGAACGTTCGGAGCGGCGCGGTCAGCAACGCTCTGCTCTCACTGGATCAGGGCATGGTCATGGGCGCCATCGGCAATCTGCTGGCGGACGACGTCATCCGGACCTCCTTTGGGATGGGCCGGGTCGGCGAGATCCTCCAGCCGCTGATTGGCGGCGAGAGGTTCTCGGTCGGTCGGGGTACCTGATCGCAGCGGGTTACCGGCAATGGACTCATCGGTCGGTCGACAGGCGGCGGGCAAGCGAAGGCGGGAAACCATGGCAGGCGGATTTGGGACTCGGGGGCAAACGGGGACGGGTGATCTGGGCCGGCCGCTGGTCGCCCGGAGCGGAATGCCATCGGTCACTGGTGAATCGGTCGTCCAACGAACCGGCATGGAGACCACGCTGGAGTCTGGCGATCAGACCAGCGGGGGATCGAACAGGCGGCGTCGGTCGATCATCGACTACGCGCCGTTCCTGCGGAACCGGAAAGCGGTGATCGGCGTCTCGATCCTGGCTATCTTCGCCCTGCTCGCCCTTCTGGCCCCGTGGATCGCTCAGTTCGACCCGACGAGCCGTGTCGGACCGCGGTTCGGTCATCCCAATTCCACATTCTGGTTTGGCACGGACAGCAGCGGCAAGGATGTTTTTTCCCAGACGGTGTGGGGGGCTCGGCCCTCATTGGCCATCGGGGCGATGGTCGGACTGGTCACGACGCTCCTCGGGGTCACCGTCGGGCTCAGTTCGGCCTACTTCCGTGGCCGGTTCGACGATGTCCTCCAGCTACTGACGAACGTCTTCCTGATCGTGCCGGGCATCCCGCTGCTGGTCGTGCTGTCGGGATTCATCGGCCGGGCCGGCTCGGGTGGCTGGTTCAACGAGGTCTTCGCGATCGGCTCCGGCCCGTTCTTCGTGCTCGTCCTGTCCGTCACCGGCTGGGCCTGGGGGGCCAGGGTGATGCGGTCCCAGGCCCTCTCGCTACGGGAGAAGGACTTCATCGCGGCGTCGGAGATCAGTGGGGAGCGCAGTCTGACGATCATCTTCCGGGAGATCCTGCCCAACATGGCCTCGATCGTCGCGGGGAACTTCATCGGCGCCACTATCTATGCCCTCGGTGCGCAGGCGACGCTGGAATACCTCGCCCTCGGCAACCCTGGCAACGTGACGTGGGGGACGAACCTCTACTGGGCGAGCGTGGGTGGCGCCCTGATCCAGAATGCCTGGTGGACCGTCGTACCGTCGGGTCTTGGGATCGCGCTGGTCGCCTTCTCCCTCGGTCTGGTCAACTCAGCGGTGGACGAGGTGACGAACCCGAGGCTGAAGGCCAGCCGCGACATCAAGCAGGGGCTCAAGCGGCTGGCTGGAGCGACATCCGCCGGCCGCGCGACGCCCGTCCTGCGTCAGCGTCCCACCAGTAGCGCTCCGGCGCCGGCCGGCGACTGACCAGAACGGCCCGGCGGTCCCGACCATTGAGCGGTCAACGGCAGGATCGAACGAGAGACTCATCAGAGGAGCGAACGTCCGGTATGACAGTAACCGACAGATCGACCACCCCGGCCCGGAATACTGTTCCGCTGCTTTCGGTTCGCGACCTCAAGGTGCAGTACATGACCGCGAAGGCGGCGGTACGGGCGGTCGACGGGGTCTCGTTCGACATCGCACCCGGCGAGGTGCTTGGGCTGGCCGGGGAGTCGGGGAGCGGCAAGAGCACCATCGCCCAGTCGCTGCTCCGGATCCTCAACCCGCCGGCCGTGATCGCGGGCGGCAGCATCACCTTTCAGGGGCGCGACATCCTGGCGATGTCGGACACCGAGCTGGAGCAATTCCGCTGGCAGGAATTGTCGATGGTCTTCCAGAGCGCGATGAACGCGCTCAACCCGGTGATGACCGTTGGCGACCAGATCACCGACACGATCGTCAGCCACAAGGCGATGAGCCCGGGCCAGGCCTGGAAGCGGGCCGAGGAGCTGTTCGACATCGTCGGGATCGACCCGTCCCGGCTTCGCTCCTACCCGCACGAACTGTCGGGCGGGATGCGGCAGCGGGCGGTGATCGCGATCGCACTGGCGCTCCAGCCGCCGATGATGATCATGGACGAACCGACGACGGCGCTGGATGTCGTCGTCCAGAAGGAGATCATGCAGCAGATCCAGGACCTCAAGGATGAGATGGGGTTCTCGATCCTGTTCATCACCCATGACCTGTCGCTGCTGGTCGAGGTCTCCGACCGGATCGCGATCATGTACGCCGGCCAGATCGTCGAGCTGGCCCCGGCGCGGGAGATCTACGAGCGCCCCCTCCACCCGTACACGCGGGGACTGCTCAACTCGTTTCCGGCCCTGACCGGCCCGAAAGAGCGCGTCAGCGGCATTCCTGGATCGCCGCCTGACATGGCCGCACCGCCCTCCGGCTGCCGGTTCCACCCGCGCTGCACCCAGGTCCGGGGCTTCCACAAGCGCCTGGTCCCGCATCTGACAGAGGTCGAGCCCGGCCACTTCGTCGCCTGTCATCTCTACACCGCGCCGGACGGTCCGCCCGATGGTGGGCCGGTCTAGCCCACCAGGAGCGATTCAGTCAAGATCAACACCCAATAGATCGCTTCTTGTCGCGTCGCGGGAGCCGTCCACCTGGGTGTACGTGCATATGGAGCGAGACGGACATCGTCCCAGGAGCACGATCCAACACGGGAAACTGACTGGTCGGAGATTGTGCGCCGGGCGGAGCTCTTGTACGCTGCCGTGACTGAACTCCGGTTGACCGACAACCTGCTGACGTTTCGATCAGGGCGTCGTCCAGACCAGGCGCGGCTGACTTGCCAGGAGGTCGGCGAGATCGGTTCCCGCCGGTGGTGCCGTCATCTTCATCCGAACGCCAGATGGTCCCCGGTGAGGGACTTCAGTGCTTCGTCGTCCGGAGGGCCGTTGGGACATGGTCAACGAATACAGGGAACGACTGCTCGTGGCGCTGTCCAGGGTTCGGGCCCGGCCGCTGACGGCAACCATTGCCGCTGCCGGGGTCGTCATGTTCCTCTTGCTGCTCGGTGAGAGCGCGGGTGTCGCGGTCCTGGTCTCCCTGCTCGTGCTGCCGTTCGTCGTCCTGTTCTATCTGACCCGTCTCGATCTGTACGAGCGGGAGCCGTGGGCGCTGCTGGCGGGGGTCGTCGGAGCCGGGGCGCTGATCGGGCTGATCGGTGGTTTCCTCTCCGCCCTGATCTTCGACCGGTTCTGGTTCTCGGATTCGCGCCTGAATCTAGGTGCGATCGGGTTCTCCGGAATCTCGGCCAACGGGGAGGGCTCGGTCCCCTTCGGCGTCCTCCTGCTGAACGGAATCGTGATTCCGGTCCTGACCGGCGCGGCGGTTCTCGGTGGGCCGATCGTGCTCCGGCGCTGGCCGGTCTTCCGTAATGAGATCACGGACGGGATGACGCTCGGCGCCCTCGCGGCCGGGGGATTCGCGACCGTCTCGGCGTTCGTCTACTTCTGGCCGAGCGCGTTCGAGGATCTACCGGATCGGCCAGTCTCGCAGTGGACGGCGTTGCTGGCCGGGATCGTCGTGATCCGGCCGGTGGTGCTCATCCTGGCCGGGTCGTTGCTGGGGATCGCCGCGTGGCAGTACGCCTCGTCGCGGGACATTCGGTCCGTGCTTGTCGTGGGCATCGTGGGCGTGTTCGGCTGGCTGGCGCTGCCGTTCGGCTCCCTGTTGCTGGCGCCTTCGGGCGCGGTCCCCGAGTTCGTCTGGTACGCCGCCGTCCTGGTCATCGTCGGCGTCCTGTTCCGGCACGCGCTCGGTCGAAGCCTTGCGCTGGACCGGCAGGTGCTGTCGACGGCCGATGGCGAGCGTCGCGTGGTCTGCCCGAACTGTCATCGCGTCACCCCGGACGGGTCGTTCTGCTCGTTCTGCCGGGCTCCCCTTCATCCGGACACCCCGGCCGCTCTGATTGCCGCGCAAACGACCGGGCAGATCGCTGCCGATCCGATTAAGGAGCAAGAGCCCGTTCCGGCACCGACGGCGCGGTTCGGGGAGGACGAAGATCTGATCAGCGCGCCGGCTGACCTCAGCTCGGCTGAACAGGTCGGTGCGCAGCCGGAACGGGGTCCCAGATTTCAGCCGGTCATGGCGACTGATCCGGTGAGCTCGACCGAACCGGCGCACGGCGATCCGGTGACTCGCAGCCCGTGGCGGGACTTCACGAGGGACGAGCCCGAGGCGGATGGGTTCGATGAGCTGGATCGGCCTGGGGTCACTACGACGCCGCCACCCGAGAGAGCCGCGTCAGCACCGGAGCCACTCCCGATTCACACCCCTGCGTCCGGCTCGAGTCCGACCAACGACACATCCCGGTTCCGGGACGCTCGGGGTTGGAACCCACCCGCGAACTCTACCGCGTCCAGGGTAACCGAACCGATCACCCTAGATCCTGCTGAGACTGAGGACGAGGGCCTTCTTCCAACCGACGAGTCGACCGACCGGACGCCGCCGACCTCTATTCAGGACTGGTCCCGGCGATCGGTGGAGTCCGCTGCCGATGACCCGATCGACCAGGATGGGGACGGGGGTGCGGTGTCAGCCGGACCAGCGCCGGACGAAACCCTGATGTCCCGGTCCGACGCGAGCGACGATGACGTTCCATCGGGAATCGACTGGCCAACGAGCGGAGGCGATCTGGCGGACGACCGAAACCCTGCCGCCGGCCAGCGCCCATTCGACTTTGGCCGGGCGAGGCCAAGGTCCGAGGGATCGCCATTGGAGGGCGATGGCGAAAGCCAGCCGTCCCGAGGCGACCAACCGCCGGTACTCTCCTCGTCCGGTCGGTGGTTTGACGCCTCGACCAGCCAGGGCGTTGAGCAGGGACGCGCTGCTTCGGCCGTCGACGACCCAACGCAGCATGACGAGCTATCGTCAGTCGAACCTGACGTTGATCAACCCGCAGAGACCAGGCAGCCGACGGCAGCCGGCCCTGGCGAGGGCGGGGATCGCTCGACTGAGACGGAGTCGACCGGCGCCCAAACCACTCCTCGAGGGCTGCGCTGGTATCGTCAGGACGACGAGCCGGCACGCCCGGAGGACGAGGGGTTCGAGGAGCCCGGCGATGCTTCGGAACACATGTCGGCCGAGGTCAGTTCGTCCACAAGCCCACGGGTGGGCGGGATCGAAATCGCTGCGGCCCCGGATCCGCCCAACGTCAAGAGCGGCCGGAGTGGCATCTGGCGCTCGTTCGGGCGCCAAGGGCGGATCGGCGCGCCCCGCGCGCCGCAGCGGGATCAGAACGGGCCCGATTCCGCTGCTGCTGACCAGTCTGACCGGACGGACGACAAGCCGTAGGCGCGGCGGGATCTGTCTGGAAAGTCGAGGACGGAGCGCTAACCGTGGCGCTCCGTCCTTGCGTCGCGTTCGTGTCGTGCCGAGACGATCAGGCCGAGGGCGTGCGGTTGAACGAAGGCGGGTCGCTGCCCGGGAAACTCTCCTCGGAAGCCTCGTCAACCCTGGTCTCGGTATCGGCGTCGCTTGCGCTCTCGCTGCGCCGCTCGTCACGGGTCGTTTCCGGCACAGCCGAACCGACGAGGTGTCCGGCTCCGAACTGCCCCGGCTGGTGCTGCTCGGCGGGGTCGTCCTCGGAGAAGGCTTCCGGTAAGTCACGCGGTGTCGTGTCGTCGTCCATCCATTACCCCATTCGATGCAAATCCTGATGGCCATCGGGCGGTTTCGGTTTCGGTTCCGGCGCCTGGCAGCGGCGGCGGTGACGTTTAGTCCTGAGGCTGGGAGAGAATCGACCGAATCTGTTCAAGCAGATCACGCTGCTGCTCGAAGCCGGCCGTGAGCTCGAGGATCAGTTCGCGCTCCTGTGCGAAGCGCTGGAGGGCCCGGATGTCGTAGTCCCGCCCGGAGAGATCCTCGGCGAGGAGGGTCAGTTCACCAAGGCGCTCCGGTTCAAGCGTCGAGTTGGGGAAGCCATCGAGCAACTGCCCGAGTTGCGCCATCGACTCGACGGATGCCTGGGCCGCCGGGTCGATCGGCGGCTGGTCGGCGGGCTTCTCGATGGTGGCCATGATCGTCTGGAGCTCGTTCAGCAGCACCCGTGCCCGGGCGAGTCCGGACGACGCGGTATCGGCATCCCCTTGATCGTGGATCCCCGCAGTCGTCAGATCTTCGGATACCGTGCTGTTCGTGCCAGCCGATCCCCGCTCGTCGAGCGCGGTTCCGCCGGCCCCCCACGGCTCCCATTCGGAATCCATTCCGCCGCTCTGGTCCTCGGTACTGACCGCCTCCGAAGAGGTATCCGAACCGATCTCGTGTGAGGCCCCGGTCGGCTCGGCGGCTCCAGCATTGACGGTCTGATCAGCGCCATCAGATGCCCGCGTGATATCGCCAGTCAAGGACGTCCGCTCGCCAGCATCGTCGTAATAGCCAGGCTGGGCGGATTCCTGGACGAAGGTCGTGCCAAGCACGACGTCATCCTGCATGTGGGGCGCACCGGACTCGGTCGAGCCCGCCTGCCACGGGTACGAGACTCCGGCCGCGTCCTGATCGCCCTCGTCGATCTGGATAGAGGACATCGGGTTGCCGGCACGGTGTTCGTCTGGATCTCCTGTCGGCAGCGTGTCGTCCGATTGGGACGTCGAGTCCGATTCACCGTCTCGATGCCTGGCCTGATCGGCCGGCGCCGCGGTCGAATCGACCTGGTCGTCCGTCGATGCAGGGCTCGCGGCCTGAACGGAATCGTCGTCAATCGTTTCTGCGTGTTCGCTCATCGAGGCTGGTTCCTGGGCGGGTTGATCGTCCGCCTCGACATGCTCAGGCCGGTCCGGAACGTCCTCAGCGTCAACCATAGCACCGGGGCGGCGGCGGTCTTCAATCTCGGATTCGGATGACCAGGAACTGAGACTCGAATCGACAGACGCTTCGGCCATGTCAGCGCCGTGTTCCTTGTCGGTGGGTTCCTGAGGGGTAATTCCCGGCGAGGGGTCTCTGGACGCCATGGCGTCCGACTGCTCGGCCGGAGACATGGCATCCGGTCGCTCTCCATGCCAGACGATCCGTTCCAACTGCTCAGGAGGCTCGGACGGCGACGGGTCGAGCACCGCCGCGACAGGACTGGTGACCGCCGGCGCATCCGCCGGCTGGATCAGGCGGAAGCCGCAGGCCGTGCAGAAGCGAGCGCCAGTTCTGATCGAGGCACCGCAGTTGGGACATCGTTCCATGCTCGTATCGGCTCCTGCACGGGCCAGGCCCGACGGAATGTTCTGCCTGGGGCAGTCGCAATGCGCTGACTGAACGCGTCAGACCGCTTTTGGACCGTCAGTCGAACGCTCGCGATAGTATGGCATAGGCTCACTCTGGCCCGAATATCAGGCCAATGCGGCCGGTTCGCGACAAGCAGGAAACGACGTTGGACGACGTCCGCGGTGACTGCGACAATTCCCGATTGGAAGAACCCAGATGCAGACCTGACCGGATCGACGGCGGGCGCGGATGCTGACAACGATGATGGAGCGAATGCGAGATGGGTCAGTCGATGGTCGGGCGCCTGGCGATCAGGGCGAAGCAGATCAAGCCAGGAGACGCGTTCGCGGCTGTCGTGCCGGCCGGTGGGCTCGTCGAGATCGTCGATCTCGAAGGCAGGCAGGTCGCGGAGCTGGTCGCCTTCGATTACGCCGACCCTTCGGAGCATCTCTCGCTCGGGGTGACCCGGCACCAGAGCAAGAGCATCATGCTGTCCCTCGGGATGAAGCTCTATTCCAGCCGGGGTCGGACGATGCTCGACCTGGTCGAAGATACGGTCGGTCGGCACGACCTGCTCTGGGCGGCGCCGACCGGCCCGGTCGACGTGGCAACCGGTGACCTGGGCGCCACGTCCGACGCTGATACCGCCCTACCTGACGCCGTGAGTCCTGCTGCCGAAAGCGAGCCCGGAGAAGCGGTTTCCCCCGACGCCGAGGCCACGTCAGCCGGAGAGGCCACCGCAACAGGAGACGACGGGAACCGTGAGGGGGACGTCGTCGCTGCCGCTGATCCTGTGAATCGTTCCGACGACGAAGACGGCACCGCTTCCGATCGTCATGAGGTAACCGCCGGTCCCGGCGCCCGAAACCACACCGCAGGAGAAAATGGGGCCAGCGCGAAGCCTGAGCCGCTGACCGGGTTCCCAGCGGCGCTGGCTCCGTTCGGGCTTTCCGGCATCGACGCTCCCGATCCGGTCAACTTCTTCATGCAGTTGGCCGTCATGCAGCGGGGAGACCTCGAACTCCGGGCACCGCTGTCCGAGCGCGGTGACCGCGTCGTTCTTCAGGCGCTGTCTGAATTGATCGTCGCGGTTCGTTGTTCGGACGCAGAAGACGAGACGAACGGCGAGAAGCCGAGCGACATCCTGGTTCGCGTCTACCGCTGATCCGGCCGGATGAACAAGCCAGTCCGGACCTAACGCGGTACGCCGAACCGAGAGGTCCGGCGTCACCGACCCCAAGTTCGTCGGCGTCGGACTGCTTCCGAAGGCTCCTCATCGAGATCAAATCCGGTATTCGGTGCTGACTACAGGAAGAGGAGCCCGATCATCAGTGCGACGAGGATGATGGTCGCGGCCGTAACAGCGAGGTAGACGGTTCGGTCGGACATGCGTGCTCCTGTCCCGATGGATACTTGCTGGCCAACCGCTCTGGCCAGAGCCGATGACGATGGGTCCGTTATCTATCTCGTAGCCGCTCGTCCCATCGGACTGAAACGCCAGAAGCGCTCGACGCCATCGCCATCGCCGGCGGCACGATGGTAGTCACTCAGCGCGGCACCGATCGCCCCGGACGTCGGCTCGACGCCGGCGTAGTCGCGAAAGACCGTCTCCAACTGCGATGGGTAGGCAAGCACCGCCGCGATCTTCCGGGCCCAACCGGTGTCGGTCGGGACCGACGCGACAGGCTCGATATATGTTCCAGAGGTCGCCAGAGCCGCACGACGACGGGCGCTGTTGTCTCCGATCATGGCGTAGGGGAGGTCCTCGTACAGCCAAACGACATATCCCGTCGCACTCAGCTGAGACGCGGCTTCGAAGACCGTCTGGTGGTCGACGTGATTTCCAATCCCCAGGGGAGCGTAGAATCTCACGGACTCCGTCAGGGATGGATCGTCCGCCCCGACAAGCGATCGCGCCGCGTCAACGGCGGCGGTGGCGATCCGATCTGGCAGATCGAATTCAGCCGGCGACGGGCTGCCGAACAACATCGAGTCGGACAGGTAGTAATCGGAACGGTAGATCGCGTCGAAGAACGGCAGATTCGCGGTGGCGGCGCCGAGGATCTGGACCGCTCGGGCCTCTTCGGCTCTACGGGCGTTGACGACCTCCACAGCCGTCAGGCCCCACCGATCGTGGTGATGTCGCGCGAAGGCGTGGAGGGCGACGCCGGATGGCTCGGCACCGAACACGATCAGGTCCGTCACCTGTCGACCGGCGTCGGCGAACGTCGCCATGGTCGCGCCAATCGACAACGCCATGTCGTCGTAGTGCGGCGAGAGCACGATGTGGTACGTCGGGCCGGCAAGCTCAGCCTTACCCCAATGCGGACCCTTCGTTTGCGACGCCTGCTTCATATCGTCCCCTGTACCTCGCCGATCGACCAGAGCCGCTCCGCTGCCAGATCGTCCCTGAGGCCGCGATGATACCCCGCGACGAGGTTGGCGACGGCGGTCCGGTCGCGATCGAGGCGATAGCGCCCGGTGAGCGTTCTCATCGCCTGTGTATCCTCCATGATCGCATCGATCACAGGCTTCAGGTGCTCGGGGTGGATCGCGACGGTCACTGCTCGAACAGGCAGGCCTTGCTCGATCAGCGAGCCGATTCGCCTTGGAAGCGGTGAGCCAGGCGAGTCGAAGGGGTCATCTGGAACGAGGTCTTCGTAGAACCGCACGTCCCAGCCTGACCGCGCCAGTTCGATGCCTGCCGCATGCACCCGCTCCGCGATCGGATCCCCGGATATGCCGAGCGGGGCGAAGACGCGAATCCCATCTCGCCCTAGATCGAGGTCGCGTACGATGTCCGCGACTCCTGTCGCGAGCGCTTCAGTCGACAGAGCATTCGCTTCGACCAGGAACGGCGAGTATCCGGTGAGGCGTCGCGTCATCGCGTGTGTCTCGTCAGGCCGCTCGGCGGATCGAGGGCCGATGACGGCCTGCCGGACGGAACGTCCTGCTCGCGTTGCGGCTACCATGCTCGCGCCTATCGTCACCCATCCGACAGGGTCGTTGGAGGTCAGGAACAACGCCATCCTCGGCAATGAATGGACCGGATGGGATGACGACCGCGTCGGATCGTCCCAGTGCTCGATGACCGCACGCCCGCTGCGGTGCTGGCGCCGGGCAGCAACCTCGGCCAGCCAGGAATAGGCTGAGGGCCCGGCTCGACGCCGGTTCCCATCACGGCGCGTCAGTCCGAGTGCGTCGAGGCGTTCGAGAAGCAGCTGGGCGTGATCGCGGCCGATCCTCAGTCGATCGCGGACGGTTCCGAGTTCCAGCCCGTCCAGCTCCTGGTTCACCTCGATCGCCCAGATGCTGAGCGCGTCGAACCGGGCGGCGTCGATGACACGGCCGCCCGGGAGCCGAACGATCGAGCCAGTTCGTTCCAGATACCCGAGCGTCGCCTCGCGCTGGGAGGTTGGAGCCGCGGAATGGCCCAGGGTCAGGGATGCGAGAAGTTCGAGCAACCGCTTGGCCTCCTCCCGATCCGTGCCGGCGCTGCGGGGTCGGTTGCCACGCAGCGATACTCGGGAGCCTGACCGGACGACATACCCCTGTCGGACCGCGAGTGCGAGAAGCTGGTCGAACTGCTCGGTCGAGTCGAGAGACCGGGCTCGAAGCGCACTGAGCGGCAACCCCTCGGCCTCCGGTGAGTCGGTGTGGAACGACGCCAACTCGTCACAGAGCCGGTCGATGAAACGCCGCCAGGCGGTCTCGGCCATCACCGTCGCGGCAGATCCGAGATGATGACTGAAATCGTTTCCCGGGCCGACGCGTCGAACGGAGCCATCGAGTACCGCTTCACTCAGGACGTCCATCGCGCCCGGCGGCAGGTCGCTGATCGCCCGTTCCACCGCGACCGGCCCGGCCTCCAGCCGCCGCATCAGGGTCGGCCGGATGTCACCCCGGGCGAGGGAGGTCAGGTCGGCCAGACGTGTGGGGTCGACGCGGTCAGAGCGGTCCGCGTACCGGGCCAGCACGATCCCGCCGGCGATGGTGGCGGCCGGGGATGGGCGCCGGATGATGACCCGGTCGCCGGCCGCGATCGCGACCGGGCGACCGAACCGAAGCCGGGCAAGCGTCGCATTCGCGCCGGACCGTTCTGATGGGGACAGGAGATGGATGGTCGCGTCGAGGCGTTCGGTTCCGACCAGGACACGGATGCGGTCGCCAGACTTCAGATCCGGTGCGGTGCGGTCGAGTCGCTGAAGGTGCACGTCCACGATGGTGGTCTGTGCGATCGGGCGGTCGGACAGCACGTTGCCGCGCCTGACCTGGTCGAGACTGACGCCGCCCAGATTCACTGCGACGCGTTGACCGGCGACCGCGGAGGTTACGGTGATCCCGTGACTCTGGATCTGGCGCACGGTGGCGTGCCGACCAGTCGGCGCCAGGATGACGTCCTCATCCCACGCCAGTCGCCCCCGGATGAGGGTCCCGGTGACGACCGTACCATGGCCGTCGAGCACGAAGGCACGATCGACGGGCAGCCACGATGGCTCATCCGGTCCGGCGCGTCGATCGTTGGGTTCGATCGCGGTGAGGTGTGCGTGAAGGGTCACCAGGCCAGCTCCGGTGCGGGCCGAGACCGGAACGATGGCTGCCCCGCCATAGTCATGTGCCAGAAGGACGTTCCGGGTGGTCTCGATTGCGAGGGCGAGCCAGTCGTCGTCGACCAGATCCCTCTTGGTCATGGCGACGATGACGCGTTCGATCCCGAGGAGCCGAAGGATCCTGAGATGCTCGACGGTCTGCGGCATCGGCCCGTCGTCGGCGGCGACGACGAGTAGAGCGGCATCGATGCCGCCGGCGCCGCCGATCATGGTCTCGACGAGACGGTCGTGGCCGGGAACGTCGATGAACGCGATCATCCCGCCGCCGGGCCGGGGGAGCGACGCGAATCCCAGCTCGATCGTCATTTCCCGGCGGCGCTCCTCCGGGAGGCGATCCGGATTGGTGCCGGTCAAGGCCTGGATCAGGGTCGACTTGCCGTGGTCGACATGACCGGCCGTGGCGATCGAGACGTCACCAGCAGCGTGGACGGGCTGATCGACCTCTGCGTCTGACGATGGGAAGTCGGCCATTCTCTGACTACAGTCGCTGGTAGTCCTCGAGGTCCAGAACGAAGACCGTCGCCGCCGCCGACTGCAACTCGCTTCCTTCGGCCGGCGCGTTGCCGGAGCGGGCGTTGCTTCGGACGAGGTCGAGGATCCGGTCGATCTGGTCCTCGTCGGCACCGACCATGAGGGTCGTGTTGCCACGCCGAAGGAAACCACCGGTGCTCGCGAGCCGCGTCGCGCGGAACTCATCCTCGAGAAGGGCATCGACGACGTTATCGGCGTCTTCGTTCTGGACCACGGCGATGATGAGTTTCTTCATGCAGAGTTGCTCCCGCGACGCGCCAGACGATTCCGGACGGAGGACGGGCCGTGGACGATGACTCGCGCCGCGAGCCCGAGCCCGTGGGTACAAACATGACCGGGAATGATGAATACGCGCCGGATTATAGCCTGTGCCTCCGACTGGACGCGACGCCACCGGGCGTGGCGCCGATCGCGCCCATCAGGATGACGCCAGCCGCTGCTCGTCGACCAGGCGCACGAAGGCCTCGATGTCCGTCTCCAGGCTGCTCAGACTCGTCGACCAGAACGCCTTGTCCCGGATGTCGATACCGAATTCGGCGGCCAGTTCGGCTGGGTCGGCCTGACCGGTCCGGCGCAAGAGATCGTCGTAGCGAGCATGGAAGCCGTCGGGCGCCGACTGGTACCGGGCGTAGAGGCCGATCCCGAACAGCTGTCCGAACAGGTACGGATAGTTGTAGAAGGACTCGCTACTGTAATAGTGCGGCTTGCTCGCCCAGGCGTAGGGGTGCAGCGTATCCGGATCGATCCCGTCCCCATACGTGGAGCGCTGGGCGTCGGCCATCAACCCGCAGAGTTCGTCCGCGCTGAGCTGGCGGTCCGCCCGCTGATCGAAGACGGCCTGCTCGAACCGAAACCGGCTGAGGATGTCGAGCACGGTCTGGGTCGTGTCGGACAGGAACGATTCGAGGATCACGAGCCTGTCGCCGGTGGACGCCTCGCGGAGGCCGGCCTGTCGGATGATCGTCTCGCAGAACGTACTCGCGGTCTCGGCTACGACCATCGGCGAGCCGCGCAGGGCGGCGGGCTCACCATGCTGGACGAGGTTGTGATACGCGTGGCCGAGCTCATGGGCGAGCGTGCCCATGCCGCTGTAGGACGGGGTGAAGTTCGACAGGATCCGGCTTTGCTCCCGAATGAACGGCATGCAGTACGCGCCGCCGACCTTGCCGGGTCGTGGCCCCGCGTCGATCCAGGCCTCCGAGAAAGCCCGGCGAGCCAGACCAGCCAGGTCGTCCGAGAAGCCGGCGAAGTGGTGCTCGACGAAGTCGGTCGATGACGGGTAGTCCCAGCGTTCCTGTCCCGCGCCGCAGGTCGAGGTTCCGACCGGGGCGAACAGGTCGAACCATGCGAGCCGGTCCAGACCGAGCAGCTTCGCTTTCGCGTTCAGGTACCGCCGGAACAGCGGGAATGCATCCTCGGCGGCGGAGACGAGCGCGGACAGCGTCGGCCTGTCGAGCCGGTTGGCGGCCAGCCCCTCGTCCAGCGGGGAGTCGAAGCCCCGCCGCTTCGCCATCACATTGACCTGCCCCTTGATCCCGTTCATCGCAGCCGCCAGCGGGATGGCGTTGGCCGACCAGGCGGCCAGCTCCGCCTCGTAGGCGCGCTGTCGCACCGAGCGGTCCGGGCTGAAGGCGAGGTTGCGGATGGCGCTGATCGGCATCGACTGGCCGGCGATCTCGTCGTCGCCATCGAGTGTCACCAGGATCTGCGAACTCACATCCTGATGCAGCTTCCCCCAGGCCGAACCGGACGAGGACGACAGTTCGGCCAGCAGGTCCTCCTCGGCCGGCGACAGCAGGTGAGCGGCCCGGCGCCGGGCCATTCGGATGAGATCGACATACTCGACCGCCAGCCGCGAGTCCCGCTGGAGACGGTCGTCGTCGATCGACCCGAGCCAGGCGTTCAGCTGGGGCGCGACCTGCTGAAGAGCGACGGTGCGCTCGTCGACCTCGCTCAACCGGGCCTGGGCACGCTCGTCGCACGTATCGGCGCTGACCTTGCCGTAGAGGTAGGCCTCGATCGGACCGTACTGGTCGAGCACGCCGTTGAGCCGCTCTACCAACTCGTCGAAGTGCTGGCCGGGAGAGACGTCATCGCTTTCGGATGTCGCCACACCGAGGCCTGCCGCAAGCTGATCGATCGACGCCACGAGGCTATCGAGGGCCGCCGTCATTTCGGGCGAGTCGACGCCTGGGAAGAGGGAGTCCAGGTCCCAGCGCGGGAGCTCGGTGGCCGAGGGGCTCGCTGCTGTCGAGGCTGCTCGTGAGATCGACATGAACGGCTCACTCCTTCATCAGGGCGGAGATTCGCTTCGGGACCGTACCATATCTGGCCGATGCCCCGGTGGCTACGGGCACCCCGAAGGGCTGCTGGCCGAGTCACGACGGTAGTCGGCCCACTCCTACATCTTCCCGCCAAGCGTCCGGTCGAGATTGAAGGCCGCGCTGATAAGGGCGAAATGGGTGAAGGCCTGCGGCGTGTTGCCGAGCGATTCCCCGTGCAGCCCGATCTGCTCCGAGTAGAGCCCGAGGTGATTGGCGAAGCCGAGCATCCGCTCGAACATCAGGCGGGCCTCGTCGATCCGGCCGGCCCGGGTGAGCGCCTCGACCAGCCAGAACGAGCACATGCTGAACGTGCCTTCCTCGCCTTCGAGGCCGTCGGAGGAGGCGCTCGGGATGTACCGGTAGACGAGACCGGCCGATGTCAGCCCGCCATGGGACGGTGACCGCATGATGGCGTCGATCGTCTTGAGCATCCGGGGCTCCTTCGGGGCGACGAAGAAGACGAGCGGCATCAGGAGGACCGAGGCGTCGAGCTGATCCGAGCCGTAGTACTGCGTGAAGGCCTGGCGCTCCTCGTTCCAGGCCCTCTCCATGACCTCCTCGTAGATCCGGTCCCGCGTGCTCGTCCACTCCTGGTAGGGCGCCGGGAACGAGCGCTTCTGCCCGATCCGGAGGGCGCGGTCGATCGCCACCCAGCACATCACCTTGGAGATCGTGAAGTGCTGCTTGCCGGAGCGGGTCTCCCAGATCCCGTCGTCGGGCCGGTCCCAGTTCTCGACGACCCACTGGACCATGCTCCGGAGCCGGGTCCAGAGCTCATAGGAGATCGGAGCGTCGTACTTGTTGCTCAGGTAGACGGCGTCGAGTAGTTCACCGTAGATATCCAGTTGCAGCTGATCGACGGCGGCGTTGCCGATCCGGACCGGACGACTGCCGCGGTAGCCCTCCAGGTGATCGAGTACCAGCTCCGGGAGCGCCGCGTTCCCCTGGACCCGATACATCAGCTTGAGTGGTCCGTTCGGCCCGCCGACCTCGCAGCGCGAGGCCAGCCATTCGATGAACTGCGATGCCTCCGCCTTGAAGCCGAGGCGGATGATGGCATAGAGCACGAAGGCCGAGTCACGCACCCAGGCGTAGCGGTAGTCCCAGTTACGGCCTCCACCAACGACTTCGGGCAGCGACGTCGTGGCGGCCGCTGCGATCGCCCCGGTATCCTCCTGGGTGAGCAGTTTGAGGGTCAGGACGGAGCGGTTGACCTGCTCCCGCCATCGCCCCTGGTACTGGCTGGTTGAGAGCCAGTCCCGCCACCAGGTGACCGTTCGCTCGAACGCCTTTTGAGAATCATCCGGCGCCAGCCATTCCGGTACGCTTCCGTCGGCTTCGTCCTGTCCCTTGAAGAAGAAGGCGGCCCGCTCGCCCTCGTTCAGGCTGAACGTCGCCGAGACGCCTGACTCGGCGTGTTTCAGCGGAACGGTGCTCCCCAGCCAGTACACCTGTCCGTCCGCGCTTCCCTCGCCGGTGAAGGTCGCCCCCTGGTCGGATACCTCGGTGGAGTGCGTCGCTCGGCCGTAGTCCAGCGCGGGCTGGCAGGAGAGGTTCAGCGTGACGCAGCCCCGCAGGACCTGGACGTGGCGGATCAGGCAGTGCTCGTCGGAGATCGCATCGGTCGGGTCGGTCCCGATCGGCATGAAGTCGATCAGCTCGACCATGCCCTCATCCGAGAAGAATCGGGTGACGAGGACGTTGCTGTCCGGCCAGTACTGCTGCCGCCAGCTCATCCCGTCGCCAACGGGCACGATCTGGAAGTACCCGCCCTTCCCGGCATCGAGCAGGCGGCCGAACACACTCGGCGAGTCGATTCGTGGGTAGCAGAACCAGTCGATCGACCCGTTGACCCCGACCAGCGCAACCGTCCGAAGATCGCCGATGACCCCATAGTGCTCGATCGGCAGATAACGCTCGTCCTGGGACGTCATCTCGTCCGCCGCGGCCACATGTTGCACGACCATTCCACTCCCCCGATAGATGCCTGAGCTCCGATCGCTGTTGCCCGTTACGCACGCCTGCCGCCAGCGCGAGCGCTGCTGTGGCACGCACGACGAGCCGCCCTCGGGGCCGTGTCAGGCGCCTACCTGCCCTCGACCATCGAGTACGGGAGCCCACCGAGTTCCTCCCAGAGCTCTTCGGGGATGGCGAGGTCGGCGAGCCGCACCGTCTCGGCGACCCGCTCCGGCCGGCTCATCCCGACGACGGTCGATGAGATCCGGGAGTCGCGCAGGGAGAACTGGAGCGCGACCGCCGCCAGTGGAACGCCATGGCGGTCGGCGAGTGCCTCGAACGCCGCCGCTCTCCGCAGGGTCTCGGCCGCGGCATCCTGATACATGAAGCGCGGGTACGCTCCGGGACCCTTGGCCAGGATGCCGCTGCCGTAGGGTGCGGCATTGCAGACCGCGATCCCACGGCTGACGGCCGCCTCGATCAGCCCGTCGCCGGAACGGTTGAGGAGATTGAAGCGGTTGTGCGTCAGCATGACCGTGAAGACACCCAGCTCCAGGTAGCGATGCATCGTTGCGATCTCGCCCCCAGCAATCCCGATCGCGCCGATGACGCCGGAGCGCTGAAGCTCGACCAGGGTGTCGACCGCCCCACCGGGCTTCATCAGCGTCGCGTCGTCGTGGTACTCGGGGTCGTGGAGGTAAACCAGCGGGAGGTGATCCATCCCCAGTAACTGCTGGCTGCGCTCCACCGAGCGCCGGACCTGGTCTCCCGAGAAGTCACGCGTCGTCGCATCCGGATCGACCTTGGTCGCGACGACCATGTCGTCTCGAACTCCACCGATCTCTCGAAGCGCCATCCCGATCCGCCGCTCGCTGGTCCCGTCCCCGTAGCCAGCGGCCGTATCGAGGAACCGGACCGGACTCGCAAGCATCGCCCGGATCGTCGCCAGCGACCGCTCCTCGCCCGGCACGCCGCCGAACGCGCCTTGCATATCCCCCAGCGGGCCCGACCCAAAGCTCAGGGCCGTCACCTCGAGTCCGGTCGATCCGAGGGGTCGGCGGACGAAGGGGTCGAATGCTCTGGATGACATCGTGATCTCCTCGAGAGTCACTGCGGTTGGTCCTCGAAATGGCGGTCGATCAGTGTCTGTCGTCCCGGGTGCGGAACTACACCGAATCGTCAGCGATCGCGTCGGTCCGGGCTGCCATCAGAACGTCATTGCGATGGAGGTTGCGAATAATATGGGTCCACCAGGTCACGGTCACCGCACCCCATTCGGTCCGGATCACCGGGTGGTGATCCTCGGCCTGGGCGAGGGCGCCGATCTGGTTGGTCAGGTGCATCGCGGCCCGCCAGCCCTTGACCGGGAACCGGCGTTCCAGGCGGGGGACGCCATCGATCGTTATGAGGTCCCAATCGGGCACCATCAGCAGCATCTCGTCCAGCTCCTCGCCCAGCAGCGGATCGGCGTCCTTGCGGCAGGCCACGCAGCGTTCCCGGCGGAGATCCTCGACTCGCGTCATTCGTGCACGTCTCCAGTCCAGCTCTCAATACCGACCCAACGCGTCTTGGGGTCGTCGTGGTGATCCTACCCGAGCGGGGGTGAAGCATCGGCTACGGCGGTCCGGTGTCTGCGCCAGTCGGTGATCCTACCCGAGCGGGGGTGAAGCGAGTTGCAGGTAGCGGCCGACGCTGGCCCGGTTGCGCGGGTCATCCACGAGGCCCAGCAATTCCAGCAACCGGTCGGTGTCAGCGCCCTGCCGGGCGTGCTCGACGGCGAAGGTGTAGCGCAGCGTCTGAGGCGTGATTCCCTTGGCAAGACCGGCTCGCTTCCGGACCCGGTCGACCATGGTGTTGACGGCCGGCGGGCCGACGGGAAAGAGGGTATCGACCGGCTCCTCGGCGGCGAGATACTCGTCCAAGCGGCGGATGAATTCGTCATCCGCCGCCATCCGTCGCGCGAGACCGCGCCTGGCCGTCGTCTCGAAGCCAACGAAGACGACCGGCTGGGTCTCGTCCGAGCGATCGATGTGCTCTGGCCGGAGACCGAGCAATTCGCCCCGTGTCAATCCGAGCCGAAGCATGAGGTGGACCGCCGGGGCAGACCATGGCTCATCCGCGTCGGCGGCGTCGAGAAGGGCCTGTTGCTCGTTCGGGAAGAGTGGGATGGGCAGGCGAAGGGTGATCTGGTGCGGAAAGAAGCCCTCGGTCGGGTCGATCTTGAGAACCCGGGCGTCGTCGATCAGGAAACGAAAGAAGCGCCGGATCGTCGTCAGGCGGCGCTTCCGGGTCGAGCGGGTCTCGGCCTCGCCCAGGTAGCGGGCGACATCGGCCCGGTCGATCCGGTGCAGCGGTTTGGGACCGATCATCGTCTCGAGCGTCTGAAGATCGTAGCTGTACGACTCGACCGTGTTCTTCGGCCGGCGGGCCTGCTCGAGGTCCCGGCGATACCAGCTCCGCGCCAGCGGCAGCGACGATGACGACTCCAGAGGCGCCAGTCCGCCCAGAAGCGGCGTGGTGGTTCCATGCGGCAGGTGGTCGACCAGGGCGAGTTGCTCCGGACGAAGCCGGTGCTCATCGGCCTCGAGGGCGCTCATCGCCCGGCTGGAGGATGGCGCGGCGTCGCGCTCATCGGAGGTGACGGCGTCGCGGCCCCGCGTCGTGCGGTGCGGCGGTCCGGCGGGTTGCGGATCGGAATGGCGCCGTCCACGGCGGGTCGGAGTTGATGGTTCGCGCTCGAAGCCGTCGAGTGGGATCGTGTTCGCGTCGTGCTCGTCCATCCGGGCCTCCTGTCCGTCTCGTTGGCCATTCAGGTCGGGGGAGGGAAATGGTCTCATCGAGGATTCGAGTCCTGAAAGTCGGTTACCGCCCGGCGAATGGCGGAGATGGTCGGCGTGTTGGCGCGAACGACCGGGACGGAGAGCGCGCGCGCCGCGGTGGAGATCTGGTCGGATGTGCTGTGGGCGATCTGTCGCCAGATCACGACCGCGAGATCCGACCCCTCGACCATGTCACGGGCGTGTCGTCCCTGCCGATTGCCTTCCCAGGCCGATGGGAACTCACGGACATTGGCCAGATCCAGCTCGTCCAGTTCGCGCCGTGCCATCCGGCGCAGCGGCGGGTGGCCGCCGGCCAGGACGACCGTCAGGCGCGGTACCAGCCCGAACGCCGGCCGCCGAACCGGCGGTTTGGACGGGGATCCACCAGCATGGCGCTTTCGGTCGCTCTCGAGCAGGTACGCAAGCTCGGGTTCCCGCAGCACATGCAGCAGTCGCTCGGCGTCCCGGACGACGGATAGTTCGCCACGCAACGCCATCAGCCGGCCGAAGGCGAGTGTCCGGCCGGGGACCGTGGCCGGCAGGCCGGTCGCCTCGGGTGCAAGCGCTTCCTGCTCGAGGAGGTCGATCTGCGCGTCTGGCCCGGCCAGCGCCTCGTCCAGTCGGGTCCGGCGGGCGGTCTCCTGGACCAGTTGCCAGCCCGGCTCGCCGGCCATCGTCGCGGCAGCCAATAGATCCAGGGCCGAGTCGCGGAGCTGAATCGGATCGGGTCCGGCGTTGTCGAAGCGTCTCGCGAGCCAGTGGCTTCGCTCCAGGAGCGACAGGTCGTCATCGTTTTGCCGAAGCAACGCGTCGACCAGGTCAATCCTGACCTGTCCCGGCAGCAGCAGGTCGAGCAGCTCACGACCGGCCGCCTCGAGCGGTCCGCCGAGGGCGGCTCGCTCGAGGATCGCCCTGGCCTCGCCCGGACGGTTCCGCTCGAAGAGGTCGTAGGCCGCGGCGACGGTCGGGCCTGGTCTCCTCACGAATACAGGATTCGCCTTCGGCAACGGGGGTGGCGTGGACAGTTCCTCGGCTCGTGCTGCGGCCAGTGACGGGACGGGGGAGGACGGATCAGTGGAAGGCGGACGTATATGATCGACCGCAGGGAGAACCGGCGCGGGAGGTGTGAGCGATTGGGACGAGCCTGGTTGAGGCGACGCAGGGCATTGGCGAGTCGACGGATGATCCGGCACCATGATGGGCGGGGTGAGCGACTCGACCGGCTCGACCGCTTTCACCGTCGCGTGGCCCATCAGTGGTTCCGGAGGTGCCCCGGGGCGTTGCGATGATCTTCGCCAGCGGCTAATGAAGGACACGATGGCGCTCCGGTCTTGGTGGCGACAGAACATATCCCTCTGAGGAACAAATATACCAGTTGCCCTCAAACGGCCAGAGCAGTTCTACACTCGCCCATCCCAATCACCGGAAACCGCGACGAGGAACCGTGTCTCGGCCTTCTCGTCGCCCTGAAGACGGTAGGGCACTCCCGAACCGATGGTCGCGGTGTCACCGATATCCAGGACGGTCCGAGCGAACGCGGCCTCGACCACCAGCCGGCCACTCAGCACCAGAACAGTCACGTCATCCTCGCGGACCCGATGGAGGGATGGAGCCGCGGTCGCCGCCGGAATCGAGACTTCGATCACCTGACCGATCGGTTCGGCCCGTGGGAATGGGAGAGACCAGGTCTGACCGGTTTCCAACCGAATCACCGGCCGGTCGGCCGCACGCAGGGTCGCGACTCCAGGGGTGCTGGCAGCTCCGGGTGTCGCAGCGTCCGATTGCACGGGAGCTGCCGACGCGTTGCCGTCCGCTGTGAGTGATTCCGCCGGACTGATACCGGAAGAGTCACCAGGCGTCGGCGCACCAGATTGTCGAGAGGAGACGCTCCGCCGGCCCAGCGAGACCCTTCGCCCTTGAGCATGTCGAACTAGGCGTCGCAACAAGGGCCGAGCAAGAACCGTTGCCTCTTCCGCACGAACGACGGCTTCGGGCGTCGTGCGATCCGGTGGGGTCACCTGAGCGGTCTTGGGTTTTGGGTCCACGATGGTCGTCGAAGCCATCACGTCGTCGCGCTCTGTCCCAGAAAAGTCGGGAACGGGAAACCGGCGGGACCCGTCAACCGATCGCACCGCCGGCGCTGAGGTCTGGGTCGTGGCGGGAGACGGAGTTTCCGCCGCGGGTATGTCCCCATCGTCAGCTTCGCCAAAGCTAGCGCTTGCCGGCAACCGCCGCCTGGCCGGGAAGAAGTGCTGAGCGGGCTCGTCCAATGCGTCGCTGATCGCGAACAGACTCCCGACCGTCGGCACGATCTTCCCGGTCTCGATCGCGCTGACCAGGCTGGCACTGACTCCGGCATCGCTGGCAAGGCGACGCAGGCTCCATCCCCGGGCATTCCTGGCCAGCTTGACCGCCCGCCCGATCTCGTCGATTTCCTGCCGCCGAAGTCGGTCGGCCGTCGGCCCTGGTTCGTCGTCCGCCATTCGCCCCACTCCAGCCGTTCCCTATCGCTTCTCACCCAACCAGGATTGTGCCACATATCGCACATCGATCATTGTTCGCTTTCCAACATCGCCCAGTGCAATGATCACGATAACGCACAGTATCTGAAATCCCGCAGCGATCATGTGTTGCGATAAGGCGGCCAGTCAAGGTCGGCCTGGCGTAGCTGATGTGGCACGCGTCTCGATTCGTGCATCGCTGTCGAGCATCCATATCAGCATATGGCGATTGTGTTATATTCTTTCTCGCTTCGCCGATGCGCGTAGAAGCGTGTACCGACTGGCCGCCGCGTGGACGATGTTCTCGTCCTGGTGATGGCTGGCTGCCGTCGTTCCAGAACTCGTCTAGCTGGCCAGTCACCGGTGGTGATCGGCCGCAGGATCAAGGGAGATCTGCCATGGGCGAACTGGTCCCAGCCCAACCCATCATCCGGATGAATTCGGTCGTTTCGTTGCCCGTCGATTTCATCTCGACGCTGTCGCTGCTATACCGTGCCGTGCCTGGAGCGGGGATGGACCCGTGGCTGGTCAACGCCCGTCGCTCCCTCCCTGACGAGACCCGATACGACCTCGACATCCTGGAAGGGTTCTCGGGCCGGCTGCTCTATTATCTGGAGGAGCCGATCACCGGGTTCGACCCGCTGGCTCCTCGCAACCGGGATGCGGGCTTCGCCGATGTGCTCGATTACATGACGGACCTCTCGCCGGCCGAGTATCTCGATATGGCGATCCGGGCCGTGCAGCGCGTCCGGCTGGACGCCCGGCTGGACCCGGAGCCTCCCGCAGTTGATATCGCCGACGAGGCCGAGCGTGATCTACGCTGGCGGCAGTTCCTCGACCCGGCCCTGACGACCGCGACACCTGACGAGGTCATTCCGCTGTTCGAGGATCCAGTCCGGCTCCGGCTCCGGACGATCAATCTCTTCCGTACGGTCTGGCAGACCGTCTATCGGGACGAGTTCCTCCGTCAGTCGGAGGTGCTGCACGAGGCCGCCGCACTGGCGTCCGGTATCCTGCATCATGGCTTCGGTCGGGTGTTCAGCGACCTCACGGACGCCCGGTTGCCATCGACGCTGGCCAACCGGCTGCATGACATCAGCGACATTACTTTCCATCCATCTGTGCATCTTGGTGCGTACATCAGTTTCATCCTGAGCCCGCCCCGCGGGATCATCTTCTTCGATGCCCGCCGGTTCATGCAGCGCCAGCATGAGAGTCAGCGGCCAGCCTCATCCGATTTCCTGGTGAGGATCGACCCCACCCCGGACCGTCCGGCGACGCTGGAGCTGCTGCACCTGAGCGGTGGCGCCCGACCTGATGCTCATGACGTCGAAATGACGATCCCGTCCCTCGCGACCTCCGAAGGTCTCGTCGGTGATGTCACGGCAATCGGAGATGGTCTCGACGAGTTCGATGCCGACACCCTGATCGAGTGTGCCCGAGCACTGGGCGACTCGACCCGCTTCCGGATTCTGGAGATGCTGGCCGACGGTGAGCACTACGCCCAGGAGATCGTCAGCCGGCTGGACATCGCCCAGTCCGCGGTCTCTCGCCACCTCGGTCTGCTCGAACGGTCGGGCCTGGTCTCGGTGCGTCCGCAGCGGGGAATGAAGTACTACTCCGTCAGCGAGGCCAATGTCCGGCGCTTCGCCTATTCGATCGTCGCCCGCATGGTGACGCCTGAGCACTGATCGTTGGACTGGCGCGGTCGAAGAACGGATCGACATGTTCATGGAAGACGGCTCGCAGACCGACACGACGGCAACCACGAGCGTTGAGCCGTTCATCCGGCTCGTCCAGATCACGCGCGGCCGGCGGAACATCGTCGCGCTGACCGGGGCCGGGATTAGCACGGAGTCGGGGATACCGGACTATCGCGGTCCGCAGGGCTTGTGGACGACCGGCAAGCTGCCGAAGGTCGACGACTTCGCCACGAACCCCGAGACCCGGCGGACCTACTGGCGGAGCTGGAGAGAACGCTACCCGGCGTCGCGGCTTGTTCGGCCCAACGAGGGGCACCGGGCACTCGTCGAGCTGGAGCGGGCGGGAATCCTGCTCTCCGTCGTCACCCAGAACATCGACGGGCTGCACATCGAGGCTGGTCAGGATCCGGACCGGGTCCTGGAACTGCATGGCACCCGCCGCCTGCTCCGCTGCCTCGCGAACGCCCATGTCTGGGATGCCGACGACATCTACATACGGGTTCGCGATGGCGACGACGAACCGGTCTGCGACATCTGCGGTAGCCCGCTGCGCAGCTCGACGGTCCTGTTCGGCGAGCCGCTCCCCGCCGCGACGCTGCGGCGGGCGACCGAGGTCTCCCGGTCCTGCGATCTGCTGCTGGTCATCGGGAGCTCACTCGTCGTCAATCCGGCAGCGCGGCTGCCTCGATTGGCCAGCCAGTCGGGCGCGGCCACGGCGATCCTCAATCGGGAACCGACCCAACTCGACGACACCTTCGATGTGGTCGTCCACGCCGAAGCGGGCCCAACGCTGACGCGCCTGATCTCGGCGCTCAGTCTGTGATGGTCTGGCTGGAACCCGGCTGAAGGAACGTCAAACCACTCCAGAGGACGACCTCGTCCTGGCCGATGACGAAAGAAGGCTGACGAATGAAGTCGGTTGCGAGGCTAATCAGCGACGGACGCGAATTCGCGGACCGCTTCGAAGACCATCGGCTGGGGCAGCCGGACGGTCATCGCCTCGGCGACCAGGCGGCTGCGCTGGATGATCTGGTAGAGCTCGTCGGGGTCGATCGTCTGAGCCGCGTCGGAGGTGGCCTGCTCCGGATTGGGCTCGGCCTCGATGAAGATCCCGTCCGCGCCGGCGGCGATCCCGGCGACGGCCATCGCGCTCACGAGGGAACGAACGCCAGTACCGTGGCTGGGATCGACGATGATCGGCAGGTGGGTAAGCTGACGGGCCAGCGGGACCGCCGTCAGGTCGAGGGTGAAGCGCGTGGCCGGGTCGAAGCTCCTGATTCCACGCTCGCAGAGGATGACCTCCATGTTGCCGCCGGCGAGGATGTATTCGGCGCTCATCAGCCACTCGTCGACCCGGGCCGACATGCCGCGCTTGAGCAGGACCGGCTTCCGCAACTGACCGACCCGGCGGAGCAGCGGGTAATTGCTCATGTTGCGCGTCCCGATCTGGATGATATCGGCGTACTCGGCAACCAGGTCGACCTGCTCCGGCTCCATCACCTCGGTGATGACCGGCATCCCGGTCTGCGCCCGGGCTTCGGCCAGGTAGCGGAGCCCCTCCTCGCCGAGCCCCTGGAAGCTGTAGGGCGACGTGCGAGGTTTGAACGCTCCGCCGCGCAGGATGTCGGCACCGGCCGCCCGAACCGCGTGGGCGGCCCGGAGCAGCGAATCCCGTCCCTCGATCGAGCACGGACCGGCCATCACGACCGGAACCTCGCCACCGACCCGGACATCGCCAACCGTCACGACCGACCGCTCCCTGTGCTCCCGCGATGCCAGCACGTAGGGCCTGTGCTGCCGGTGGACACCACGGATGCCAGGTCCATGCAGCAGGTCGTCCGGCAGTGAGCCGTCGATCGCGACGATCAGGCCGCCACGCCCGTCGGGCATCGTCCGGGCTGGTTTTCGAAGGGTCGATGCGGCGTCGAGCAGGGCCACGGATGTCGAGATCGGGGCGTCGGCGGCGAGGGCGATGATCATGGCTGGGCTCCTTCTGGGTGGTTAAGGCAAGGCGTCCGGGACATTGCGAGGAAGGTTTCAGCGGAATTTCGGGGAAACAAAAAACCCGGGGCTGGTAGCCTCGGGTTCGGCGTGTCTGGTTTCGTGGGTTTCCACGTCGGGTCAGTGGTGGACCACCCCCCGCATCACCAGACACGCCTCCGTAAAGTAATACCAGTCCCACGCGATGATGGCCCGATCGGCAACCGCCGCGGGCTCAAGGATCATCAGGTCGGTGGTGGGAACTGGCTGGCTGTTCATACGCGTACCCTACGCAGTCGCCCGGTCGATGTCAAGGGGCCTCTCAGGGTCAATCCTGGCGGCATGGACGGCGAATTGCGAGTGGGAAGGGTAGTTGCGCAAGCGGTTGCTTGCTAAACTGCCATCCACGTCGCAGGAATGGAGCTCGTCACAGGGACGCATTCTCTGCTCTGTGCGGAGTCTCGAACCGGCGTATCGGTGGCCCGTACGGGTCCAACGACGACAGGAGACAGAACATGGCCTTCACGCTGCCAGCACTCCCGTATCCCAACGATGCGCTTGAGCCGACGATCGATGCCCAGACGATGGAGATCCATCACGACAAGCATCACGCGACCTACGTCACCAACCTCAACGCCGCCCTCGAGGGCAACGATGCGCTGCTGAAAATGGACCCGATCGATCTGATCCGGAACCTCGATCAGGTTCCCGAGGCCAGGCGGACAGCGGTGCGCAACAACGGCGGTGGCCACGTCAACCACAGTATGTTCTGGACGATCCTTGGCCCGAACGGTGGCGGGCAGCCGACCGGCGCCTTCGCCGAGGCCGTCAACCGCGACTTCGGCTCCTTCGACGCCATGAAGGACGCCGTCGCCAAGGCTGGCGCTGCCCGGTTCGGCAGCGGTTGGGCGTGGGTGATCCTCAACGGCTCCGGTAATCTGGAAGTTGTCAGCACGCCGAACCAGGACAGCCCGTATATGGACGGCCAGACCCCGATCCTCGGGGTCGATGTCTGGGAGCACGCCTACTACCTGAAGTACCAGAACCGGCGCCCGGAATACCTCGCGGCTTGGTGGAACGCCATCGCCTGGGATGCGGTCAATGACCGCTACACCGCCGCTTAGGGCTAGCCCGGCTGACTGGTGACGCCAACGGAAATGTGTAGCTACACGCCGTCCGTCTCCGTGAGGAGGCGGACGGTGTTCCCACGTTTCCCCGGCTGGCAGCGCCTTTTCGCATCCGCATGCTGGTATGGTGATTGCATGCGCGACGCCACGCAATTGATCGCACGTCGCTTGCGTACAAGGTGATAACCAGATCGTCCTGGCAGATCGTTCTCCCGTTTCCCGCCGAACGGAGTTCCCATGGAACCCACCTTCACCAACACGCTGGCATCCTGGCTCACGCACCTGCTCGATCGCCTGCTGAACCGCCCGACCCCGGTCCCGGCCCGGGTGGTCATTCGTCCGGACGACGCCCGCTCCCTCCGCCGCCGGTAGCCCGGTCGCCGTGCTGGTGTGCCTCGAACGTGTCGTCCACGAGCTGGCGATTTCATCGGTTCGCTACTGTGCTTCATGCTGGACGCAGCAACCGGGGTGGTGGGGCCGAGTGATCCGCCCTTCGGTGCATTTGCTCGGATGACAGGGACCAGCTGGCCAGTGTCGATGGATCGAC
>JAABUS010002002.1_pt1 | contig 40744 bp, 15 predicted proteins | sample 5560161 | NCBI WGS metagenome assembly JAABUS01 (sample SAMN10711885, study PRJNA513376) | rock metagenome | isolation source: Antarctica rocks | place: Antarctica: Victoria Land, Trio Nunatak nord | collected 2016-01-04
GAGCTCGCCCACTAGCGTGTCGAGCAATGCTCGCCTGCCAAGCCGTCGAGCATGCAGGTAACCGTGCTATATGCTACAGACTACTCTGTAGGGTATATACCAGCTGTAACGAGCTAGGGTCGTAACATTACGCGTTAAAATCTAATCTCTTTAAATATATTAATACTTATTTAATTATCAACTTAATAAAGCATCTAAAACTCTTATTAAAGATCGAACTTATTGTTAAGAAGTTTGTTCAATAAGTTACTTAAAATTTAGTCAAAACTCTACGTTAATTTCGAAAGCTTTAAAATCAAATACAATTTAATATTAATATTAATATTGCTTTTATTTTGTTTATTTTAAGCTTTTCTTTTGTAGAATTAGACTTAATATCTATAATTGCAATTGTACAAATTGTCGCTTAAACTATAAGCAATTAATCTATTTTTATTATACAATTTTTATTGCTTTCTACAAATATTATTGCTTTTGTTATCTTTAAATTTAAGAAACTTTTTGATATATTATAATACAAAAAAGACAAAAATTAATTAAATATATAAAAACAAAATCTTATACAATATATAAATATAAATTATAATCAATATTTTATTAATTAAGTTAAAATTGTTTATACAAAGTTACGACTTATTATAAATAAAAAAATTTACAATTTTATAAGTTAATATTAAATTAATAATCTTTGTGTTATTGCTTTTTTCGACAAATAATATTAAAATCTACGTTATTATTGTAACAATTTCTTCGAATCGAAAGATATACGTTTGTATCTTCGCAAAACTTTAAAGCAAAACTTTATTAACTTTGTTATACAATTTTTTTTATTAAAAGAAAGAATGTTCTTAAATAAAAAACGCTTTATTAATTGATTGTATAAAGCGCAACGTCAATTTTTCTGTTTAAGTTGTTGTTATATTTTAACAAACTTCTAATAACAAATAATTATTTATTTTTTAACAATAAGTTTAAGCTTTTATTAAGATTAACAAAAAGCTTTAGCAATTTAAGTATTGTTAATTTTGTATTATAACAATTGTTGTTGCTTTAATTAAACAAAAATTTAGTTTCGTTCTTATTAATAATTTGTTAAGATTTCGCATTATTATTTTCGTTTTTATTGTCTTATTCGTATTAACAATCTTTGTAGTATTTAACAAATTAATAAATTTAAACTTTGTTATTATTATTGTTTAAGACAAATCTTTAATTGTTTTAGAAATTAAAAAAATCTATAATAAATAAAAGCTATACTACTATTACAAGTTACAACATTTAAGCAAAATCGCAAAAAAATATCTTAATAAAAAAAAATTCTTTTTTTGTTTTGTCGACCTAGATAATACTTTTAATATCGACGAAAATATTTTGTTATTAGCGAAAAAAATCTAGTTTCTAAGCAAAGTTACATTCGAAAATTAATATATATATCTTTTAACTTTTAACTTTTAACTTTTTTGTTTTTTTTTTAATTTTATAAAAGATTTTTAATTAAAACAACTTTAAAACTCTTTAAGTTTAATTCTACATTTAAAGATAATTACATAATAGTCTTCTTCGTTTTACGTTAAATTTAATCTCGAATTTCTATTATAATTTTAATTGATAATGAAGTCTTAATTTATATCTTTATTAATAAATCTTTTGTGCAATAACATAATTTTTCTCTTTATTAATTAATTTACTTTTGTAGATTTTAAGATTTTAATAATTAAGCAATTTTAATAAATAACATTATTTATATTGTCGAAATTATTATAACTTTCGACATTTATATTAAGAGACTATTTTTTTATATTATTAAACTTAATTAGTATTTTATCGTTATTGTTACGAAAGCAAGACGAGAAATAGACAAAGCGAGCACTAGACGAGTTGTAATAGATAGTTGAATTAATTATCTATCTAGTTATGCGCGAATTTATCTTTACTCGTCAAGCTAGTTCCCTTAGAGACTAGCGCAATTCGTCGAGTAAAACTCGTCGAATAAAGCAATTTGCTAGCTAGATATATAACAAATGTCCCTTTCGAAGAAAGAAGACAACGCTCTTGTCGATAATAATTAATAGAAACGTTCGTTAAACAAATTTGTAATAATACGTCTATAAAACAATCAAAGCAAATTGCGAAAATAAAAGAAAAAAAAGAACAATCAATTTTTAATTTTTTAATTTTTAATTTATTTACAAACTAGTTAACTTATTTATTATTTATTGACTCGTAATAATATGTCGATCAAATAACAATTAAAGCAAAATCTTATTTATCGACAAATATTTATTAAATTACATATTGTAATTTTTTGAACAACAAACGACTTATCGCGCTATTATTATTATTCGCATTTTTATTTTTCTTAATTTTTTTTTTGTCGTATTTAATAAATGCGACGAGTTAATTCTTTATAATAATTAGCAAATTATAGAAGTTAAAAAATCGTTCTTAATAAACTTTTTCGAAGATTGTAGTATACGCGTTGTGTATATATTAATTAATAAGATACACGTTATTTCGTATAATTTGTTTGTTTCTAAAAATTAAAGCTAATAAATTCGATAACTCTTAAGCAAATTTAATAATTTTATTTAGAATAACGTCTTTATATATTTTCGTAATACTATTGTTCTATATTGTTAAAATACTTATTGCAATAGTTTTGAATCTTGCATCAATCTCTTAAAACTTGTCGTATAATTTGTCGATTAAAGTATTAATAATTTTAAAGATTTTTATAGCTTCGATCTTTATAAAATTAAAGCAAATAAAAATTGTAGTTTTTGCATTTTTTGTCGACGTATTGTGCGAAAAAAACAACGAAACAAAGATTTGCTTTCGTAATCTCTCTTTGTTGTTTATTAAAAAAATGCTTACTTTTTGTTTCGAAAAGAACTTGTTATTCTTTGCGTTATTTTGCAAATACGTGTGCGTTAATTTACTAAAACGATTAATTTTAATTTCGTTATTAAATAGATTAACAAGTTCGTAATATTTAATCAATTTATAATTGAAGTTCGAAATATATATTATTTTCTTTTTTGCGTATATTTTAACTAGTATAAATGCGTCGAATGCTTTTCGTAGCTTTTGCTTAACTAAATCAATAATCTTTTTGAATTAAAATTTATTTTTAATAGTTTTAAGTTTAGATTCGACAAACTTAATACGAACAAAATCAATATAAAGATTTTTATAATTTATTAGACTTATTTGATTTACAATGTTTTGCGCATAAGTTTGTAGAAACTTCTTAATTGTAAATAAAATTAATACGAATTTTGTTATTATATAAATCTCGTTCTTTATTAGATTTATAGCTACGTTATCGATCTTTATTGTATAATAGCTAGCATTTAATACAATAAAGGTAATGTTAATTTCTTTGTTATATAATTAGTATTTTTGTTTATAAATTAATATATAAAGCAACTCTTTGTGCTTTATAATCGCAAAGATATCGAATAATTTGTAAAATATTTGTAAATTGTTATTAATGTTAAAGATCGCTAATTATAATTGATTTTTTTTATTAATTTTAATTTTAACAAGAATTATATAAACAATATTAAAATTAATTAACGCAATAAAAATCTAAGATTAAGTTATCTTGTTATTGTTGTTAATTAAGTTAGCAAGTTTAATATTAAACTTAAATTAATTTAGAGCTAAATAATTATTTTTAATTGTTGCTTTAAATACTTTATTTTTGAAGACAAAAAATTTTAATTCTTTTAAAAGAAAGTAGCAAACGTATATTTTAATAATAATAAAATTGTTGCAAATCTTAATTTTGTTCTTAACAAATATCGAAAAAGCTTAAACGTTTAAACAATTATAATTAAGTAAACTCTTGTTGTTGTTACTATTTTAATTTTTGTTGTTTTTATTTTTGATAATTTTGTGTTTAATGTCTTTTTGTTTAAAATTAATAAAAATAACTTGCTTTTTAACTTCTTTAATTGTTATATTCTTTTAAACAACAAGTTGTTGTTTGTGCTTTTTAATTTAACAAATTGCTACAACTTTTTAAGCAACAATTATAAATACATCAACGAACTCGAGAAATTTTATAATAACAATATAATATTTAATAAGTTAAGCAATTAATAAAAATAGTAAACAACACGCAAACAAATAATAAATCTTCGCAACTTGCTAAATTGTAAAGTTAAATAAGTTGTTAATCTTAAAAAAAAAATTATTAAATAAGTGTTAATAATATTTGAAATTACACATTTAGTAAATAAGATTTTGTTATTTAATCTTATTAATATATTAACAAGAATATCGATTAATATTTATATTTTGTATTATTACTAATATAATGTTGCAAAAATTGCTTGTTTAGTATTGCTCAAAAAATTAAAAATTGTAATACAATAATTTGTTGTAAATATTAATTTAAATTATATTAATAAAGTTAAAAGTTGTTCGATTAATAATAGCTTATTTGTTTAACGTCTTAATTTAACAAAAATATTTGTTTTATAATTTTCGAAAACAATTACGACTTTGTTGTAAAAAAATTTTAACTTTGTTAATTAAAAAGTGTTGCAATATTGTAAATATAACTTCTTCGATTAAGTCTTTTATTGCGATAAACTTTATAAATTAATCAAAATATCGCATAATATTATTAATAAAAACGTTATACTTTATTTTGTATTTTTGAACGAAATTTTCGATTTTATTTAGCAAATCTTTGTTGTATTAACAATTGAACTCGAACTTATAATCTTTTTAACAAATTAAATATTTTAAAATAGATTTCTCGCAATTGTAACAACAAAATTAATAATTAACAAAAAATTTAATTTCGTAGACGTGTTATTCGTTATTAAATTTTATAACTAATTTAGAATAATTAAGTTGCAAATAATCGTAGAAGTTGTCTTCTTTAAAAGTTGACTCTAAATTAACGATAAAAATAATTAGATAAATTTTTTAATTAACAAGCAAGTTAAGTTTATAAATTAAATTATCTTTTTGTTCGAGAACTATAAAGAAATCAACTTATTAAATAATTAGTTTCGTTAATTTTACAAAAGATAAACTATAACTCTTGTACAAACAAAGAAAAGCTTAATTGTTTGTTTAAAGAGTTAAAAGTTAATAATGTTTATTATAAAGATTTTTTGTTATTATATTGACTTAAGCAATTGCGATCTTAATCTCTATTGTATTTATTAATTTTTTTTCGAATTAATTTTTTTTTTAATCGTTAAACTTAAAAAGAATTAAAAAGTTTTAAATTTTAAACTTTATAATTATTTTATTTAACAAAAGATCAATAAAGAAACTAAATAAATTGTTCAATTGTATTCGAAGAATTAAAAGAAAAAACATTTAATTAAGTTCAAAATTGTTTGTTATTATATAGCGAAAAACAAACTTTATTGTTTAATTAGTTTTTTTGTTTTAATTATCGATTTAAAAATAATACGCAACAAACATTAAAAAGTTAACGTTAAATTTCTTAAATACAACGCGTTAAAACTTGAACAAAAACTTTTTATTACAATTGTATATAAAAGTCTTTAATATTTTTTAATTTGCAAATTTGTCTATTATTATATTGATTTAGTTCTTAATAATATGCGTATTTTTATTAATTATAATTATAATTTTTTTAAAAAATTTATATATCGCGATAAGTGTAATGTTTATGTTTTGCTTATTTAATAAAATTAATATAAAATCGAAACTTATTGTGTAAAAGAATATTAAAAAATTAATAATAAAATTCAAAACATTATATAATTAATAACGCTTTGTTTAATAGAGATTGCATTTTCGACAATAAGTTACGTAATACTATAGACGATTGCTTAACTTGCGAAAGTAAAAATTGATAAAAATCGCTTTATATGAACAAGTAAAATTGACGAAATAATTTTTGTTGTGTATTTAAGTAAAAATCTTTTTTTTGAATTTCTTTAATAGATAAAGTCTTTTTCGATTGACGTAGTTTATATAATATAGTAGTTTATTTTCTACAAAGAATTATATGCTTAACAATATAACAAACTTTTAAACAATATTTATAATTTTCGTTTATTTAACGAATTTGATATAAACGTCAAACAATTGTTTTTTAAAATTAGCGCTTATTTTTATTAAATAAACATAAAAGAATATCTTGAGGCGCTAGCGCGTCGAAGACGCTATAACATTATAGTTATCTTCTCTCTTAAAGTATTGATTCCCAATAATGTAAGAAGCTATATTAGTCTTACTAAGACAAAGGCGTCTATTAAGTGCCAATATTACAAAAGCTTGTTAAAAATCTTCTCAAATCTCTTTGAGAATTAAGAAAAAAAGAGTTTTTTGTTTAATAGAAATAAATTTATATGTTAACTCAACACAACTTGTAGAACAACGTAATAGCGACAATAACAATTTATAATGCGTTATTGTTTTGTTATTTGTTGTTATTAAAGTTCTAAATAGAATTTAAAGTAAAGCTAACGTTGCGTAGACGCTAGATAAATTATAAATATAAATATTGTTATTTTTTTTTTCTTTTCTTTTTTTCTTTTTATATTTTTCTTAATTGCAATTGCTTTATTGCTATAAATAAATTGTCGCAAAGACAATAATGCGTAAAGCTTATATATATAATGCAAATCTTAATTAACATATTTTTTGCTTCTTTTTTTCTTGTTTTTTTAACTATATCTTTTAAGAAATTAAAAGAATAAAAAAATAAACAATCTTAATACTTTGTTGTATATAATATTGATATATTACAATTTATAATAATTTTTTATATATAATTTGCGTAAATAAACATGTATATGTTTGCGAAAAAAGAAATATTTATGTTTGATGCAAAATTTTTTATCGCGAATCAAATTATTGTATTGCGATAAATTTTGTTCGCGTTTACGATGCAACAATTGTTAATATTTACTAGTTTGTTAAATACTTTCGAAATAATGTAAAGAATTTTGTTATCGATTATCGCAAAAGACTTAAGATAAAAGATATAATTATTAAATATATAAAGCATGTGCAAAAGAATATAGTTCGCATAATAAAAAATTGACAACGCGATAAAAATTTTATCTTATTAATAACAAATCGAACTTAATTTTGTATTTGTCGATTCGAACGAGATTTAACTCTCGCTCAAAAGCGTTAAATTAAACTCGAACAAAAGTTCGCAAAAACAAAGATAACTCGAAATAAAACTTTCGCTAAAGCGCAATAATTGATCGATCTACTTTTTAAAAAAGTATTAAAGATAAGCATTTTTGTTTGCTTTTTAACATTTTATTAATATACTTTTAAGATTTAAAGCAAAATAAAAACAAAAACGAAAACAAATTATTAATAAAAACAAAAAAGACAAAGTTAAAATAGATTGTTTTTAGATTTGTTACTAATTTAAATAAAACAAATTTGAATTTTTTTTTCGCAAAGTTTTACAATTTTGCGACAAGATTTCTTATTAACTCTAAGTTGTTAACAAGATTGTTAAATAAAAATATAATAAATTTTATTTTAATTCTTTTCGCGTTTTGTTTGTTTACATTTTTTAAAAAATAAAGAATGCGAAAATGCGTATAAATAACGAGAACAAATTTGTAACAAAAACAAAAAAGATTGTACAAAACAAATCTTTTGTAGTTTATTTTTCTTAAAATAATGTAAATACTTTGAACAACTTCGAAGACTTGTCTATAATTGACTCTAAGAAGTTCGACAACTTATTTTTAAATAAATTCGAAAGCTTTCTTTAGTTGTTTTGAGACGAATTTAATAAAATATTAAAGACTTGTTAAGTTATTACAATACGTTGTTAACTAATTAACAATAATAAGATAGCTTTGTTTTTAAATTATGTTTTAAGTATTTATGTTAAAAGAAGCGATCTTATTATTTCTAGCATTTTGTGTAACAAAATAAAAAAGTCTTTTTACGTAACTTAATTATACGACGACAATGCAATAACAATTGCGCGATATTTTATCAAATAAATTATTGTTAATATAATTGTTGTTGTCGCAATACGCGTTGTGTTATCTTTTTTGCTTTTGTTTGTTATGTATTTATTTCTTAAAGTTCTTTCGCAACTTATTAATATTATTTAGAAATTTTTCTCTTAATTATTAATTATATTTTTTGCTCTAATTTATTTATTTAATTTTATATTATATTTGTTTCTTTAACTTAATTTTGTTTAAAATTTTTTCAATCTTTTATTAGATTTTGTTGTTAACAAATTTTGAAATTTGCAATATTTGTTTTGTTTATTTATTGCTAACGCAATGCAAATATAATTTTAGAAATAAAACATAAAAAGTATTATAAATTCAATAAATATTAAATAGAATAAGACAATAAATTTACATTTTAATTTTGTTTTTAATTCTAAATAATTTAACATATTTGTGCAATATCTTTTTGCTAAATTTTTTTTGTTTTAGATTTCTAGTTAAAAGTATAATTAATACTTTTATAGCAAAGCTCTTTAACTTATATCTTTTATTGTAGTATTTCGTCTATTGCGCAATAGCGTTTTTAAGACGTTTCGCTAAAACTTTTTTTAAATTATAAAGTTATTTTACGCGTTTTTGTGTCGATAATATCTTCTCTTTAATAAAGTTGTTTTTAACTTTATAATAAATCTTCGAATAATAATTGTATATTAAATAGAACAACAAAGCTTCGATTAAGATATAATAACTATTGTTGTAGACAAATTTTATTATTGATAATAGATTTGCTTATCTTGTTTATTTAGTATTAGCGTAAGTGCGAAAATAGTATTTAAGAGTTTAATTTTGTTGTTTAATTAAATTATTTATCTAAGAATAAAAAACAATACTTAATTGTCTTTTAATTTGTGTATAAAAACATACAACAAATTAGAAAACACTAATAAAAATAAATCTTTTATTATTTACTATGCTAGTTGACGTTTCGAAGCATAAAACAATTTTGTTAAAAAAAAATTCGCTAGCTTTGCGACATTAATTTTGATAATTACAAGTATATACTTAATTATTTTTGTACAACAATCGACTATTATAAAAATCGAGTTATATACAACTTTGCGATATTTGTTTAACAACAAGTTTGTTACAAAGTTTATAATAATTTTCTTTTATAATTTCTTTGTTGCAAATAAGAATCGAAGCTTATTATATAATTTATAACAAAAAACTTTGATACGTTAGTAGATATTATATATTTTGATATATATTTTTATCTACTTAGCACAAACAAATTAGAAATATTTTTGCTAAAATAAATTTAGAGTTTTCTTAATTTTAAAATGTTTTGTTAAAAAGTTGTTATAATTTTTGCGAATTAATTTCTTTTTAATAATTGTATTTCTTAAAATATAAAACAATTTATTATATTTAACAAGACTCTTTTAGTTTAAAGCTTATGTTGTTTGTTTGCAACAAAACAACTTTTTAACTTCAATTCGAATCTTTTTAACTTAAATATCTTTAGTTTAGAGATTCTTTATTAAGAATCTTATTAATTTTTGAGATTTTTTATATAATTTCTCTAGTATGTCTTTAATTATTTTTTTTAAGATAATAACTTGTATTTCAATTAATTAAAATAGAGATACTAGTTCTTTTTAAACTTTCTTTCTACTTTATAATTGCAAAATCTTTGCGTTACTAGTAAATACTTTTGCTAATTATAATATAAGAGTTAAATTATTTAATATTTTTCGCTTGCTTTGCGTCAACGACTTTTTGTCAAACAATAATGTTAACTTATTTTGAAATATAAAAATTAAATTATTTAATGTTTTTCGCTTGCTTTGCGTTAACGAATTTTTGTCAAACAATAACGTCAATTTGTTTTGCAATATTAGCAACAATCTTGTGTTTAATAATAAAATCTCTTTATAATCGAGATGTTTTAACAATTTATTTGTTAAATTTTTCTTATTTAGACAATAAAAGATTTCAAAGTTATAGATAATTAACTTGAGCGCTTAGCGAGTTTGTCTTAAGTTTAGCTTCTTTTAATCTATAAATCTCTTAAAATTATTGTAATTCGATTATATCTTAATAGAGTAAACATTGCTTTTTAAATAGTGTCTTTATTGCTTAAAAGCAATTACAATAACTAGTAATTCTTGATTATACGTCTTATAATTTTGTTTCGTTAAAATTATCTTTCGCGATTAGAATATTATTAAGCGTTAATTTTTGTTGTTATTTTGTTAACTTAAGATGCTTGCGAGTGCAAAATTAGACGCGTCAATCTTTACTCTAATTTTTTTGTTTAAATTGTAGTAATAAAGTAGTAAAGTCAACATAAAGATATTGCAAAATTAACAAAACGCTTGCTTTATTTTATTTAATCAAACGAAAAAATCAAATTTTTTGTTATTCTTATTTTCTTTTAATAGATTAGTAAGAAAAGCAACTCTTTTCGAATAACAATATATAAAGCGTCTATAAAAGTTTACAAAGTCTAAAAATATTTAAAGCTCGCAATAAGTTTTTAATTTAAATTATTTCTTAATTGTTTTGATTTTTTTTAAGTCTATCTATATATCTTTTAAAGATACAATAAAGTTTAAAAATTCAATCTTAGTAATATTAAATTTACACTTTTTTAAATTAACGTATAGCAAATATTTGCGAAGACGTTTTAGCATTTATCTAATATAACGTCAATGCTTCGTCGAATTATTGTTATATATAAATATGTTATTTATATAAATTACGCAAGTTACATTAATTAGTTCTCGCAACACTTTATTAATATAAATCTAAAAAGTTGCGAATGCATTTGCTAGTTTAAATAATATAATTTAATATTCGAAATACTTATAGCGCGTGCGAAATATTATCTTTTATTTATTGTCGCGTTTAATGCGAATGCAATAATAGATATTCTTTAGATTTAAGGCAATAAAGCGCTTTGCTTTGCATAGACAATCTAGCGTTTTCGTAATTAAAGACAATAAATAACAATTTTTAATAATAATTGCATTTAGATCTTTATAATCGACGTATAAACGTAATTTATTGTTCGATTTTAATACAAATAGAATAGAAGCGTTTGCAAACAAAATTAAATACTTAATTCAATCTTTAACTAACGCATTATCAAAATATTGTCGAAGTATTGTCAACTCGTTTTGTAAAAAATTATAAAGAGACATAAATAATAACTCTTTATTGTTTTAAAACTTAATAGCGTAATTTTCTTTTTTTAATTTTGATAAAATTTTAGCTAATTTATTATTATAGATATCTTTTAGATTTCTTAATTTCTTAAGAATCTTAGACTTTGCTAGTTTTTTGCTTAATGTCTTTGTAATGTTAGCGCAAACAATTGCATAAATTGTGCTATGTTTAGCGAAATCTAAGACAAATTGCTTAAGATCAACTATTTTTATTTTTTTATTTAAGATTTTGAATTGTTAGCTTTGCGTCTTTAAATTAATTAATATGTTTTGTTTAAATAACATTAATATATTTAATATAAAATTAGAATTTATATATTTTATCGAATAAAATAAGATAATGTATTCTTGATGTTAATCTTATAAGTTAATTAAGTAATAAATTAACTTATAGATGTTGTAACAAAAACAATTATTATTATTAAAAAAACTTAATATTAATAAGATAACAAATATAAATTGCAATTCTTATTATACTATATAGACATAATTAATAAGATTTATCTTAGCTTCTAAGTCGACTAAATTTATAACTTGACGTTTATTATTAAAAAAGTTAAATTTAACTTTTTACTAAAATTAGATTTATCGTCTTTATTTGTTTTTTTTGTTTCGCTTGCAAGACGTTAACAAAGCTTAATTTTTTTTTGCATTTATCGTAATAATAACAATAGCGATAAACTTGTTTTATTTGTGTTTATTGAGACAATTTAATTTATAATGCTTCTTCTTATAATATTTAAAACATTTAATACTTCTTAAATAATTTATATTATTAATTTCGTAAATTTGTTTGCACAATATCGACAAGTTTTTAAAAATATATAACTTTTTACTTTTAATAAATTTGTTAATATTGTTTAAGCAACAATTTTAATAAAGTTTATTTAAAGAGATATTAAAATCTTTTGTAATTTATTAATTTCTAAAGTTGCTTGCGTTTGCTTTGCAAATGCGATTTAATGTTTATTTTTGCATAATAATTATAATTAAAAGCTTATTGCAAATATTTAATATATTATTAATATTTAGAATCTTTATTTTTAAGTTTAGCTTTAGCTTAATTAAAAATATATAGATTCTATACTTCTTTAAAAGCGATACTAGATAAATCTTTAATTTATTTAGATATCTCTTAAAGACAATTATCTTTTAGTTTAATTTCTATTTAGCAATTTTTTATTTTTCGTAGATAAGAAGACGACAATTAGCAAAATTAGCTACTAAATTCAATAAAAACTCTTTAAATTTTTTAAAGATCTTGTTTTTTAATTTAGCGTTATTGTTTATTCTTAAATATTATTGCGTAATAATATTGTTTTTCAAAAATAACATACAATAGAGAATTTTGTTCTTATTCGTAATAAAGTACGTTAAAAATCGCATTATATTAATGTTAATTTCTCGAAATTAAATAATGTGCTTTTTTACGTTTTAACTTTTATACAATTTTAGCTTCTTAAGTTTTAGAGACTTAAATATTATTAATAACAATACAATAACAAGTTGTAAAATTTAAGAGTTTGTTTGTTTAGCTATTATAGCTTAAATCTATTAAGCATTTTGCAAGTTTCGAATCTTTGTTATTAAGATTTCTATTTATTAATGTAAAGTAAGAGTCTTAATCGTAGCTAAGCTATCTTTTTTTTTATTGTTACGTTAATAAGAATTATTTTTGCTAGCGTTTTGTAAACAATTGTTGTTTCGAAAAATATCAAAGTCTTCAAACTCTAATTTAATAGTTAAATAATTATTGTAACTTAAGCTATTATAATTCGATATAATACTATTACGTCTCGAATTTTTCTTTTCGAAAGATAGAACAATTAAAATTGTAAAATACAAATGCGTCTACTTCTTGTTAACGCACTAAAATATCATAGACGTAAAATATAATAGACTTGTATTACTATATTTCAATTATATAGAATAAATAGTAGTAAGACTAATTGTTAAAGAACAACAAAAGACGAACTTTCTCTCTATTTAATACTTGTTATAACGTGCGAGCCTGTTTCTCGCTATCTAACTAGAAAAGAATGTTGTGCCATTCGAAGCTTCTATAGGCATTTAAGATTACGTGCCTTGTTATATCTTGAGGCGCTAGCGCGTTGGGGGCGCTATAACATTACAGTAGTTAAGTTAAGAGTTCGTAAGTTTAATTGCGTTATTTGCGCAAAAAATATTAAAATATTAAATATTATTCTACAAAAAATAGACGTTTTTTTGAATTTAATTAAGATCTTGTCTAAATTTAAGTTAAATTTCGCTCAAATTCTTGATTTATTAAATCTCTCGAAACTTTTGTTGTTTTATAAGAATATCAAAATTAACATTTATAATCAAAATTATTGTTTAATACTTTATTAAATAAAAAAGAAACTTTATTTAACAATCTTTACTATTTAGAAAAATCTAAAATATTATTAACAAAACAAAAATATCAATTTAATTACAATTTTATCTTTTAGATATTTCGACTTTCTTAATGTTTTCTTTAAGAAAAAAATAAACATTTTGTTTTTTTATTATTTCTACAATTACGTTATTTATTTTAAAGAAAATACTTAATCCTTAATTTTCGCTTTATACAATATAAGTTGTAATAAAGCTCTAGAATTTTGTTATTATCTAAATAAGAATTTTAATAAAAAATTTATTTAAACAAATTGTTTTTAAACAATAATTCTTGTTTTTTTTGTTAAAAAATTTAGAGATAAACTTAGATTTTGCGTAAATTACAAAGATCTAAATATTATTATAATTAAGAACAAATATTCTTTGTCTTTAATTTTCGAGATACTAAATCGTCTTAATTGAATCAAAATCTTTATTAAGTTAAATATTATTTTAGCGTTTAATTAATTATGTATTCGAGAAAAAGATAAAACTTTTATTGTCTTTTGCATTTGTTTTAAATTTTTTAAATATTTTGTTATATTTTTTAATTTATATAATAAATTTGTTTTGTTTTAAAAATATATTAACAATATTTTTCGAAAGTTTCTAGATAAGTTTTGTATTGCTTATCTAAATAATATTTTTATTTATAATAATATAAAATTAAAATATAAAATTTATATTAAATTTATTTTTCGAAAGTTGTGCAAAGTAAATTTATAAGCAAATATAATTAAATGCGAGTTTTATGTTACTTAAGTCTTGTATTTAGAATTAATAATTATTATTGAAAAAATTAAAATAAACTTGATTAAAATAGATATTATAGTTAATTGATTTATTCTAATTAACGTTAAGAATATTTAAAGCTTTCTAAAATTTGCAAACTTCTATAAAAGATTTATTTACAATTATAATAAAATAGTTGTTTTGTTAATTTATTTAATTAGAAAGAATTAATTTTTTGTCTAATTTAAGAAATATCAATTAGTATTTATTATTTTGAAGAAAGTTTTTATCTTTAATATAGTACTTTGTTACTACAATTTAAATTACAAAATTGTAATAAAAATTGATGCTTCGAACTATATATTCGAAGACATTTTCTCTTAATACAATAAAAAGAGAGTTTTTTATTTAGTTGCTTATTTTTCTAAGAAACACAATTTAATTAAGTATAATTATAAGATTTATAATAAAAAACTTATAACTATTGTTTGCGCATTCGAAGAATAACATCTTAAGCTTAAAAACTTAATCTATTTAGTTAAGATAATAACAACTTATAAAAATTTAAAGTATTTTATGTCAATTAAGCAACTAAGTTGTTGTTAAGTTTAATAAAGCGAATTTTTGTTTTAATTTAACTATTGAATTACGTATTGTTTTAACAAAATTAACAAAAAACTAAACACTTTTATACGTCGCTTAAGAGATCTTTTTAAAAAAAGAGATACTTTTAACTCTTAATATTTGCATCAATATTAAACAATTCTAAAAATTTATATTTTAAATTTTAAAATCGTTGAAGATCTTTAATATCAAACTATTACTTTAAATCTTGTTTAATTATATTTTTTTTTAATCTTTTTAGTTTTTTTTGTTATATTAGCTTCAATAAAGTTAGACGTAGAAGAACTTAACATTAATAACGTCAAATTTTAGTTAAATTAAGAAATTTCAAGTTTTAACAAAAATTTAAAAGACACTTTTATTTAAATTCTATAAAATCAAATCGAAGTTAGCAATCAATTTGTATCTTAAGTATTTAAAGCGTTTTGCAATAAAGTACGTTATTATAATAAAAGTTCTCTAGTTAACTATAAAGAACGCTTTAACTTTTTGTATTTTCGAAAAAAAAAGTATGTTTTTAACTTGAATTGTCTTTGTCTTCGCGTAATTTAGTTTGCTTACAATAGTATCGTCGATAATTATCTAGAAAGAACGAAATGCTACAAATTGATTAATCGAGCTTATTAGTAATCTAACATCTATAAGTATATCTAGCGCTTTGTACGAAATTGTTATACATATATTTGTTTTAAGTCTTTTAGACAAAAGACGCAAGAATAATTGCGTTCTTTTCTTGTTTTTAAACGTTGTTAACGTAATGTCTTTATAAACTACGTAGATTCTTTATTGTCTAATACCTTTATAAGTATTACGTATAGATACGTTCTTGTTTTCGTTAATTGTCTTATCAAGATAAGACATCTAGTCTCTATTACTTCTATAGAAGTAGAAGAAGTTGTCAATTGCTTCTACGTCTAGTCTTAACTAAAGTAGTCTAATCTCGCCTAGATCTTGCCTAGATAATAGAGATCTTCTCGCTTCATCTTATCTAATTCAATGAATCTAGATATTAAGTCTCGCCCAAATCTTGCCTAGATAACAAAGATTTTCTTTTTTTATCTTGTCTAATTTATTGAATCTAGATATTTTGTCTCGTTTTCGTCGTTTCTTGTTTCAACTTAATTCAATGAACTCGAATATCTTGTTTCGCTCTTGTTTTGTCTCGTCTTTATTTGATTCAATAAATCTAGTTATTTCGTCTTGTTTTATCTTGCTTCTCGAAATCTTCTCGATTCTCGATTCTTCGATTTTTCGATAGTTCGTTATATTGTTTTGATCGCTTCGCAAGAGTTTTGTCTTGTAAAAAAAAAATTGTTATAATATTAAGTTAATAGTTCGCCAATTACGTTTGTCGATTGAACAACTCTTCGTCTCAATCTCTCTTAATTTTCTAAGTCTAATCTTGGTCAAATTTGGGCCAAACTAGATCAAATTTGAGCCAATCCTTGCTAGGCATAAAGTCTACAATCTTATATAGTCAACGTTGCTTTATTTCTCTCTTTTCTCTTTTGTTTTTCGTTTTATATATTAAATCTAGTATAGACTTAAGTTCCACCTAGTTATTAATCTAGATACCTCTTTGATAGAGATTCCGAGTCTAGTTCCTAACATATTTTAATTATATAGAGAAAACTATAACAAATTATAGTTGTTCTTTAAGAGAGATTATATTAAAAGTTTGTAAAAAAGCTTCGACAAAGCTTGTCAAATATTATTCGAAAATAAAAAAACTTAATAGAATATTATACAATTTTGTTAATATTTTGAATTCTACGCAAAAATTAAGTTTTTACAAGATATAAAACGAAAAAAATAATAATAGTTTTGTAAACTACAAGACAAAATATTAGACAAAATTTAAAGTCTATTTTCGATATTATTATAATTTAGCTACTATTTTAAAAGCAAAAGCACAAAGAGCAAATATTGCTAAAAAGATAATATAATATAGTAATATATTTAATTTTTAATTGACTTTTTTTATAGTTTAGCGCAAATATTGTAAGATTCTTACTTTAATAATTTTAATACTCTTGTTTAATTTAAAACGAAAATAATCGATATCTTTGCGCTAATATTATAAAGAATAAATATTTAATATAGAAATATTAAAGAGATAATGCTTCGAACTATTTTAAGTTAACGCAAATAATTAAAGATATTCTTTCTTATCTAGTATTATTAATAGATATTAAATAAATTTTTAGTTTTGTTCGAAAAATATATTGATAAAATTGATCTTAAATAAGTTTGCAAACAATTAAGCAAATTATAATAATTAAGTACTATAATTATACTATAAATTTAAATTTAAAGAAGATTATTGTTAAATTGTAAAATATATATTGCAAAGTACAAAATAATAATTAACAAATTAATAAAAATAAAAATTCTTTTCAAATAAAATTCGAGATTGTTTTAAGTAAAATTTATTTATAGCTAGATTATTGTATAAAAGATTTTATATTTATAATATTATTATAAACAAACAAATATTATCAACAATAATATAGATAAATAATGTATTTAAAATAACTAGATACTTAATATTGTATTAAATTAATATTTTTAACTTTTTAAGAATTATATTATCTCTAATTTTAATATATATCTAAATATAATAAGAATAAATAATTAAATCTTAATAATTTAATAGTAGTGTATTTAATTTCTTGTAATAATAATACACAATCTATAATATTGTTTAAAATAGCATTATAATACTATTTAAAATTATACTATAGATTGCATATTATTAGCATAAAAAATTAAAAAAACAAAAATTCGATTTTTTTTTTAAGATATAATAATTTTCTTTTTGTACAATCTTCTATAAAATTATATAGAACAAGATTGTTAAACTCTTTAATTAGAGATATTAAGTTAATAATTTAACTTTAATTATTTAGATAATTTAAATATATAATTATAATATATTTTTTAATTATTATATTTAATAGAAAAGAACACAAAAAACATATATAATAAAATAATATATTTAATAAATAATATAACAAAATAATGCAAATAATAAAATACAATAAGTAGAATAACTTAAATTTTTAATTTTTTGCTAACTATTTCGAATTCCAATATAATAAAAATATTTGAACGTTAATTTTATTACTATTTATTATAGTAAAGTTCTAGATTTTACATTAATTGCTTTAACAATTGCAAATTCTTAAACTTAATAATCTTGCGATTAATATAAATAGCAAGAAGATTGCTATCTAAATATATAAAGCAAAACATCAATATATACTATATAGAAACAATAATAATGCAAATAGATAATATATTTACTAGAAAAGAAATTAATTATAAAACTCTTAATAATTTTCTAAAGAACTAACAAAATTAATACTTAAATTTGATATTTTTTATTGTCTTCTTTATTAGCAACTTTATTTTGCAAAATTTCTCGAATTAATTTTGCGAAAAAACCTTCGAAATTAACAAATTATTAGTCTTCTAATACTTGCAAATTTTATATAGAGCTATTATTTCAAATTTGTATTTGCGCTTCTTCTATATTACAAATACTTAGCTAATAATAACTTAATATATTATTTTTTTGCATTATCTTTTATATATTAAAAGCTATTTTAATTAATTTCTTTTTTTGTTATAATTAACTTGCGTTGTTATATTATTTGCAATTTCTTATCTACTATTTTACAAACTAAATTAAGTATATTAGCAATATATAATATATTAAATATATTACTTAAATATATTATTAATTTGTTTGATTCGAGCTATTAGAGTTTTAGAGCAAAACATATTGTTAAATTAAGAATTTTCAATACTAAATAAAAGAATTAACAATATAAAATGCAAGAATTAACAAGTTTTGCAATTAAAAATTTGATAGATAATACAATAGAGTAATGCGCAACAAGTACGTATACTTGTGTTCAATTTCAATAGTTAAAAAGTATATATTATGCAATAATTAATATAATAAAGATAATAATTTTTAATTGTAATAATATTAAATAAAAGTAATATTTAAACTCTAATTCTAATATTAAGCGCGTAAATTTATTTTATAATTGCGACAACTTTTTTGTTTAAACATTATATATTAATTAATACATTTAATATTGTCTATTGTCTTAATTTATATAATTAATATACAAATTTGTTTTGCATTATTTATATGCATTATTATTAAAACTAATCAAAAAAATAGATTTTTTAAAATCGAATTTTTATTTATTTAGAAATTCGAATATTGCTAAATAGCTAATACTATATTATTAAATAAAAGACTTGCTTTGCATTATTTATATATATTATCTTTAAAACTAATTCAAAGCGCAAAATATCTATTTTATTAATTTTTTCGCAAATTATTGCTAGTAGAAATTGTGCTACAATATAAATTAAAGATAAAAAGTTATTTTACAAAAAGTAAAACGTTAATTATATAATACTTTACAAACGTCTAATTAAATTGCGAATAACAACTATTTTTAAAAAAATCTCTAGACAAGTTCAAATTAATATAGAAAAAAACATTAAAAATATAATAGCTAATAAAAGAGTAGAAAAAGAATTGTATAATAATGTATTTAAGTAATATATATATATTCAAAAAGTTAATTATATTGTAGCGCAATACTTTGAGATCAAACTAATAAAGAAAATCAAAAACAAAAATATTGCAAAATAGACTAAAATTAATACAATTGCTATAAAAATAATCTTAAAGAGTAAAGATATAAATAAAACACAATTTCTTAATATTTAAGTATATATAAAGTCTAATATAAATAAAATAACTAATCTACGTATTAGCTTAATTTTAATTAATTTAAATTGAGTAAAAATATAATTAAATATATAATATTAATTATTGAAATAATTTAACAACGTATTCTATATTATAAAGAATTTAATAAGTTAAAGAAAGCGCACAATCTAGATGCGATTAACAAATTTGAAATTGAAAGATACTTTTGCAAGCAATAAAAATATTGCAAATTGCAAAATATCTAATTCTTTAAAATTAATAGATAATAATACTAAAGACTTAATTAAAATTAATAATAATAAAGTAAAAATAAAGTAAAAGAAGATAAAAAATAATGCAAAAATAATAAATAACAAATATAAAGATACAAAGTACAAAAACAACAATAATAATAACAATAATAAAGACAATAATAATAATGTTAAAAATAAAGTTAACTACAAGATTGTAGAGATCTTGAACTAGTTAATAGTATTAATAAGTTTAAGTATATTATCTAAATACATTACTATGCACTTTTCGATAAAATATAAAATCGAAGTTTATCGAGAGACTATAATAGTTGTAATCTATTTATTATATAAATATTAAATAGTTTATATATATTACTTTACTACATTACTATAGAATATTTAAATTAAAAAATAATAAAATTTAAAATCTAATTTTTGTTTATTAAATTCGTTATTAAATAACTTTATCTCCTAACAATTTAAGTCGATTTTTTCGAATTGATTTTCGATTTTAACTTTAGAAATTAATTCGATTTGACTCGATTTTCGATTTTAATTTTAGAAATCGACTTGCTAAGACTTTCGAGTTGAATTGATTCGAATTGTTAAGATTTGGGTCGATTAATCGATTCAAACTCGATTAATTGACTCGACGCGATCAGTCTAATCTTTACGAGACGACGATCTTAATTCTAAAATTCTATTTTTCGCAAAATTGTAGCGAGAAGCAAAAGATAAGATTTTGATGTTCGCAAAAACCATAGACTATTGTAGTTGTTCGCTACTAGCATTGTTGTACATACATCAACAAAATCTAATTTTGAATTTTGAAATCGCACGATTCGGGCAAAGTTCTCGCGTAAGAAGTTGCCTGCCTAACTATACATCATGCATGATAATGTTGGTCGTACGTACATCATGTACAATCGCACATTAGGCAGCGTTGAACCCTTGATTCAAATTTTGGAATATCTTCGAAATACGCATTTACAACGCTGTTGATTGAACGACAACTTTTATCAAAAGATAAATACAAACCGGTTGTTCTACTACTATAATCTTCTTAGTAGATCAAGATTCCTTTGCGATCTTGCAGTGCGATTAACATATATCTCGTTAACGATCGCGGCAACTTGATTGTCGAATAACTACTACTTTTACTAGACAATTGTTGCGTAGCAGGTTCTGAACCCTATCTTGCGATGACCAAGACCCGCTAAGGTAGCAACGTAGCTGGGCGCTCTTTGGGTTCCCCAGGTTCTTGATGGGGGTGAGGCGGCCGGAGAAATGAGTCAGGCGGTGGAGAGTAAAGTTATGATAACATAGAAGCATGCCAAGCCCTTTCAATAGGCTTGGCTCGCTAGGATCCATCGCTACTTCTGCGCCTTACTTGGGGGGAGTTGGGCCTCTCGACTAAGCCGTACCTTTCTCGCCGCTGCTCCCCTCTCTCCTCTCTCTCTCATCCTGCTCTCTGCTGATTCTTTATCTGATGTGGTGAGGTGGTCGGTCTGATCGCTGACGTATGAGAGGTGCAGCCTCGTTCACTCCTTCATTCACTGTTAATTATGCTGCCGAGCATCCCACTTGCATGCAAGTAGCGGCCCATTCGTTCCATACTGCCTCAACATCTCTGTCTCCTCCCTTCCCACACTCACTTCTCCCACCCAACATACGTCTTCCGAGAGCATAGTCACCACTGGTTTGCGATCGCCTGAGAATCGACTTCAATCCCTGGTCGTTGTGGCTCGCGCTTTGTTCCACCGTCTTCCTCAGCGATGGTCGTTCCTCCATCAGGCGGAGCTCATTCTCCGACCGCCTCGACACAAACAATGCCGTCAACGGGCAGCTTCCAGGTCAACCTTCCGACTACCACGAGCAATGGCCGATACCCAGTCTATGCACCGCACATCCCCTTCAGCGCCCGGCGAGCTCCGCCTCTAGATATCTCGACTGTGGAGCGGAGGGGACACCCCCTAGCGGCCAGAGAGCACAAGAAGAGGACGAGACCGCACGGACTGCAGGAGGCACCGACATTTCGACCGACAGAGGAGGAGTTCGCAGATCCCTTCCAATATATCAAGAAGATTGGAACAGAAGGCCGGAAATACGGGGCAGTGAAAATCATTCCTCCCGATGGGTGGAAACCCCCGTTCTCTGTCGATACGGAGGTATGCGCGTGACTCTTGTGTATATATCATGGATCGGACATGCCGCCGACCACGCGACAATCGCCGAAGCTTTGGCTAACGATCGTACAGAAGTTCCACTTCCGCACTCGACGTCAAGAGCTCAATTCGGTTGAAGGAGGTGAGAGCGCAAAGCATCTTTTTCATGTCCTGTGGGAAGGAAGGGGGAAAGATAACGGTGTCTAACCTGTTTCAGGTACTCGGACAAATCTGAACTACATGGACCAGCTCCAAAAGTTCCACAAACAGCACGGTATCAACCTCAACCGCTTTCCGAGCGTAGACAAGCGACCGCTGGATCTGTACAAATTGAAGAAAGCAGTGGAGACAAGGGGTGGTTTCGAAAAGGTGTGCAAACTGAAAAAGTGGGCGGAGATTGGCCGTGATCTTGGATACAGTGGGAAGATCATGTCTTCGCTTTCAACGTCACTCAAGAACTCGTTCCAGAAATGGTTGTTTCCGTACGAAGAATACCTCCGGGTCGCGAAGCCAGCTGTCCAGCAGCAGCTGGAATATGAGGCCGGTGGCCCTTTCACTCCGTCGTCTGCCAACTCGCCTATGAAACGACCTTACCAAGATACGCCTTCGAGTACTCGGGACGATTCTCCAGCAGTACGTGCCTCCGTGGCACTCAATGCGTCCATCCAGAGCACCGTCGACAACCCAAATGATAGCGTACCTGCCAGCAGCACCCCGATCCCTGCCGATCTTTCCCCACCAGTTGTCTCATCTGGTTTCACAGCAGTCAACTCTGGAGGGTTTACAGCCGTCAACATGACTCCTGCGACATTCCAAGCTGTTAACGCGCCAAATCATCAACCGAGGCGCGAGTCTGAAAAGGTTGTACACAACCATGTCGCACAGACTCCTGGCCTATCTGCATCTGTGGCAAAAGAGTCAATCGAAAACCAAGGCCCCACTTTCACACCAACATATGTCCCAAATGGACACACACCAAATCCGCTGAAACGTACTATTGGACGAGATAGTCCCAATGGCACATCCGAAACCGAGTCCGGTGTTGGTGCGGACGTCGATGACGGGGAAGGTCGGAGGAGCAAGCGATTGAAGAAAGCTCCACCGACCGTCGTGGGCTCACATATGAGCACTCTCCGTCCGTTCACGCTTAGGACAGCCGCAGAGCGTGGGAACTTGAAGCCGGGCGAAATGTGTGAAGCATGCGGCAAAAGTGATGATCGGCCCTCAATCCTCATCTGTGACAGCTGCGATTACGGTTACCATCGGAACTGCTTGGACCCCCCGGTCAAGTTGCCTCTCATCCATGACTGGCATTGTCCCCGATGTCTTGTTGGCACGGGTGAATTTGGCTTCGAGGAAGGTGGAATCTACTCTTTGAAGCAATTTCAAGAGAAGGCCAAGCTTTTCAAGGATAGTTACTTTGCGCCCAAAATGCAATTCGATCCGGTCGCAAATGCCAAGCGTGCAGTCAGCGAAGACGATGTCGAGAGGGAGTTCTGGCGCTTGGTCGAGAGCATCACCGAGGTCGTAGAGGTTGAGTATGGAGCTGACATACATTCGACCACGCACGGCAGCGGGTTTCCATCAATGGAAAAACATCCGCTGGATCCATATTCTCACGACCTGTGGAATCTCAACATCCTTCCTCTCCATCCAGACTCCCTGTTTCGATACATCAAATCGGACATATCTGGGATGACTGTACCGTGGCTTTACGTTGGAATGTGCTTCTCGACATTCTGTTGGCACAACGAGGATCACTACAGCTATTCCGCAAACTACCAGCACTTTGGGGATACAAAGACCTGGTATTGCATTCCTGGGGCTGATGCCAAACGATTCGAAGAGGCAATGAAGGCAGCTGTACCCGAGTTATTCGAATCACAGCCGGATTTGCTCTTTCAGCTTGTCACCTTGCTACCACCTGACCAATTAAAGAAGGCAGGTGTGAACGTGTACGCACTTGACCAGCGGGCGGGCCAATTTGTGATCACTTTCCCTCAGGCTTACCATGCTGGGTTCAATCATGGTTTTAATTTTAACGAAGCTGTCAATTTTGCGCCTGCAGATTGGGAGCCATTTGGAGCAGCGGGTGTAGAACGGCTTCAAGACTTCAGAAAGCAACCATGTTTCTCTCATGACGAACTGCTCATGACGGCGGCTGGTCGCGATACTACCATCAAAGTTGCCAAGTGGCTTGGACCTGCGCTTGAACGAGTACGCAAGCGAGAGCTAGAGCAACGGTCAGCTTTCATAAAGCGACACCGAAGCTGGAACGAGCACCATTGCAAACTTGACAGCTCAGACAGTGAATCCGAAGCATCGTGCAAGCTGGGGTTTGAGATCGACGACAGCGACGTCCCTGAATCGGAGTTTCAATGCGCTTATTGTAAAGTCTCTAGCTACCTTTCACGATTTCGCTGTCACAAAAGCGGCAGGGCGATGTGCTTGTTACACGCTGGTAGCTATGAATGCTGCGAGGGCAGCGAGGAGCAGCGCCATAACGATTCAGATCACACACTAAGATACCGACTGTCGGATGAAGGGCTAAAGGCAGCAGTTCAGAAGGTTGTCGATCGTGCCAATGCGCCCGAAGCATGGGAAGAGAAGCTTCGCAAGGTCCTAAAAGACGAACCGCGACCTTCACTCAAGGCCTTACGATCCTTGGTAAATGAGGGGGAGCGCATACCGTGGGATTTGCCAGGGCTTGCTGATCTCAAAAGCTTTGTGGTTAAATGCAACGAGTGGGTCGACGAAGCGACAAATTACATCACCCGTAAACAGCAGAACAGACGCAAGAACGAGCGAGTGTGGCGAAAAGGCAACTCTGCTAAGGCCGCCGAGCAAGAAGAGAGAGAGAGAGAGCTAAGAAAGGTCGAAAACATCCATAGGCTCCTGAAAGCTGCTGAGGACATATCCTTTGATTGTCCAGAAATCACCACTCTTTCGGAACGTTCTGAGGCTATCGCAGAATTCCAACGAGATGCAAGAACCGCTTTGGCGAATCCGGGCCTGCGCTCAACATCGGAGACAGAAGACCTTGTTGATTTAGGTAAAGGGTTTAATGTAGACATACCTGAGGTCGACAAACTTGATAAAGCGGTTCAGCAAATGAGGTGGAACGATGAAGCGCGTGATTGGCGGAAGCAATTTCATACCCTAGAAGAAGTGATTGACATAATCCAACGAGGTACGACAATCGGCATGCCGGAACACGGAGAACTTATACAGTACCTGCAAGATCAAAGGACCCAAGGGGAGCTCTGGGAGTCGAAAGCCAAGGAGCTTATGGCGGCGGAAACAGTTCATTACCAGCAGCTAGAAGCTCTGTCGTCGCGAGCTAATACCTTACCTGTAACACGCGAGACCTTGAGTGCAGTCGATGCCATCCTTACAAAGCAGCGTGAGGCACACAAACGCATTGTATCGATGTATGAGAGCTGCAAAGACCCGGATCTGCGGAAGAGACCAAGGTACAAAGATGTCCGTGAGGTTCTCGAGTCGCTTTCGGAGCTCAACAGTAAGCCGGCTGGCACCATTGATCTAGAGAAGGAATTGAAACGCCACGAGGATTGGATGAGGAAGGGGAAGAAGCTATTTGGAAAGGCGAACGCGCCTCTTCACATACTGTTAGCTCACATGACCTATGTGATGGAGCAGAACAATTACTGCTTCGACCTTTCGGATAAGCCAAGGATGCCGGTTGAACCTGCGTCGCGAAGCAACACGCCAGACGAAACGGTAGACGCGAGGCCTGCACGGGAGACCTTCTGTATGTGCCGTCGTTCAGAAGCTGGGCAGATGATCGAGTGCGAGCTGTGCCACGAGTGGTACCATAGCCGATGCCTCAAGATCGCGAGAGGCAAGATCAAGGAGGACGACAGATTCACCTGTCCCATCTGCGATTGGCGTGTCAAGATACCACGGGATGCTGCTCGCCCCAAACTCGAAGATTTGGTTGAATGGCAATCAGAAGTTCCACAACTTCCTTTTCAGCCGGATGAAGAGGATATTCTGGAAGAAATCATCAGCACTGCGCATACTTTCCGCGACTTCATGCGTCCATACACAAACCCCGTCATGACAACGCCGGATGAGGTCACCACGCAACGTTTCTATCTGCGCAAGATCGAAGGTGCCGAAGTGCTGCTATCTTACGAGACCAACTTTCTCCGCCAGGAACTGCACAAATGGGCGCCTGTAGCTCCAACAGCGCCGCCCGTGCTTGACCAATCTTTGTCAACTCGGAAGCCTCGTCCTACGAAGCAACAAAAGCTAATGGCCGAGCTTGGTGTCTCTGATCCGTCCGACCTTCCCGCACAATTCCGTACCAAGCAGCACACCTTTCCTAAACCTCGGAAGTCCAGCGATGCAAATTCTAACAAGAGCCACCATCCGCTACAACCTGCTCCTTCGCATCGTCACCGCTCCGACACCCCTCATTCCTCCTCTACTGGCGGCGAGAACACCCATACCCATCGTCTCTCTAATGCCGTTACCACCACGCACGTCGACCCAACGTACCCCGCCTACGCAAACCCAGGCCTTTCGAAACATTCCCGCCATCCCGAATCTCCAAGCTTCCCTACAGGACCCTATTACAACTCTTCCTCTCGAAACCACCATCCCACTCTCCTCGGGTCACCCGACTTCACGCCTCATTCTCCTCTCAGCCGTGCCTCCGGCCCTTCTATTGACCCTGTCCTCTACAGTCCTGCGAAGAGCCAATTTAGTGGGCAAAGCTTCAGTCCTTCCCACAATCCCCATCATTCCATGGACCAGGTCTTTGATGCTTTTGTCGCTGACCCGGCCGAGGAGCGGAACGAGGCCGCGGAGCAGCTGGACGACAGGAGGCGCGATGAGGATGGAGAAGAGAGGGAGGAGGGAGAGAGATTCCTGCACGAGTTTATGGCTTCTCAATGATACGGGCAGCATACCCTACGCTACACCCTACACAGCTTCCATGCCGCCACCGGCCAGGGTGGCTACGACAGACGCTAAACCTTGACTTCACCAACCTTCTGTACAAAGAAAACTCCTCCCCACCGTCCCCTCAAGCACCCAACATCATTGTTTGCTGTTGAGGAAACTTATCACATTTACATGTAATACGTATTGCACATGACGCTTTTCCTGCAGAGGCTGGACAGTCGATCGATTATCACGAGCACGGCGAGAGATCGATTGGCCTTCACTCAGGGGCATGACTGGCGCCTGGGACGCACGATTATGTATGTAGAGTATACGTCTTAGATCAGCGGTCTGACATGTAGAATGGACGTGGCTTTCTGTTGCTTAATGAGCTCTCTCTCACTGGCTTCGCATCCTATTCCCCCGTCGCATCTTTTTTGCCCCAACTTTCTTCCAAAACGAACCATGATGATCACGCCCATCTCATCTCCATACGTTCACGCCACCCACACTACCAGCCGCATCCGATCCCTTCCCTTCCTCCTCTCAACAACCCGAGAACCCGATACCCAGCCACTAAGCTACGCATTGCCCTTCCGACTACAATGAGCGTGAAGTTGAGATGGGAAGACTAGGTATGCATATATCTCTTAAAGATAAAGGATGTGAGCTCTTTGCATGAATGGGAGGAATTGATATGTGTACTCTAGGCTTTGCTGGTCGGGAGGAGGGTGAGAATAGGAGGGGGATGGGAAGAAAAGAGGGGGGGGGGGGGGGTGGGGGTCGGAGTCTGGGAGGATTCATGGATGGTTGTTATTCGTGACTACGGGTCGCTAGTGGGTGATGATGAAAGCAGCAGAGAAAGAAGCCAGCATAGTGTGCAGTCAAGATGAGCGAGGAAGGTGACGGCATGTAACAGGCTTGTGGAAGCAGCGAAGATGATACTCGGTCAAGGAGTTGCATTATCGTTCGTTAGCTATCTATGAGCCCTGTGCAAAGAGCTACGTACGCACGAGCTAAAGTGCAGGTGAAGGGGGATGCATGTCAATGGAAAAGGGAAAACGCCTGTGCAGATGCTTCTAGATGGACGCCGGTCGCCATGCTTGTTGCGCTTTCTTTCCATAACGCCTTGTACACCTGAGTTGTTGGATGAATGATCAGTGGGAACTCCTCGGTCTAGCTCACTTTGCCTTCTTTGACCCTACCCCTCACCTTTTGACGAAACGATTACCGGCCAAGTTGAATTAGTCGAGCTCCACAACCTCCGTTGTCGATTTCTCCCTTTTCTTTGCGCTCTTCTTCGTCGATCTCGGGCTACTGCGCAGTGCCCTGGTAACATCTGGACTCCGACTTGGCGAGCTCACGCCATTAGGGGCTATTGGGCTCGAGGCAGGCTCAGGAGGTCCCCCGTAGTGCCCACGTGGTGGTGTCGTGGGAATGTCGACTTCCACCCCGTGGAAAGGACCAGCAGGCTGCGAGTCTTGAATAATAGAGGGAAGCTCGGGTGCTGCTGCTGCTGCTACCGGTGATAAACTGTCAGGTGCTCTCGAGTGAGGTTGGCTTTGGCTATCAATCACCACAACCGGGTGCTGCTTCTGAAGGGTTGAATCTTCCTTTGAGCTCCCGGGCGACGTGCTGCCTGGTGCGGGCAATTTCGAAATTTCTGCTACGTCGATTGGTAAGGCGATGTCAAGTGCTGCTCTTCGAGTGGTTGGAGAGGGTGAGGTAGATCTTGAGACTTGTATTGCTGGTTCGCGAATTGTCTCTATCGGTGGGTCTTTCACCGGTTCGGGCCGAGGAGCAGCTCTGATGGGACTCGATTCAATCCTCCTTGAGACTGCGGGGACATATTTCCCACTCTTCTTTGCGCTTTCCCTCTTTCCGTCCTCCTGTTCACGGTATAGCTGGAATAGTAACTCCCTGATATTGGTTCGCAGTGTACTGGGCACTAGAGTCGGCCAGTCTTTGTCGACGTCGAATTGCTTCTGCATAGCCTTCGACATGAAGCCTTGAGGGTCTTCGAGGAATTTCGCCATATAGCCCAGAAGAAATGGTCCACAATCGCAATAGTTGTCCTGCTTGGGTATACCAGTTGCATTCATGCCTTTGATCTGCTTCTCGTCAAATTTCATACCACCGCGCTTGGCATCGGCTTCTGCAAGAAGATAATCCTTGATCACTCGAACGGTAGCAGGATGGGTCCCAGTAAGGGAGTCAAAGGTGACGATAGCAGGCTGTCCGGGATCAAGCTTCCTGCCTGGCGGTAGCGATTTTCGCTTGCCTTTCTTCTTGGCAGAAGTTGGCAGCGCTGAGTCATCCTCATGAGCTTTGTGATTGCTAGCTGTCGTGGCCGTCTGAAGTGTAGCCTCAGCCATGTCTTCATTTAGCTGTGTATCTAACATTTCTTGATCGTCCGTGTTTTCTTTGCCACCGCTAACATCGCCCTTTCCCCGATCTCCATGGGTCCCTACCTTAGATTGCTCAAGGCTAAGTTCAGCAAAAGATGCTCGGGTTTCCTTGTCCGTAAATGTCTCGGGTTCCTCAGGACTCGGCGAGCGAGTGGGAGAAAGGTTTGGCCTTCCTTCGCCGTCACCCCGCAAGGCAGGGTCGATCTTGTCAGACAGTGGCGAAGTAGAATCATCGTCTAATGAAGGCAGCTGACGGTTGAGATTGGGCAGGTTGCATATGATAACGACGTACCAATGACAGTCCTCGTTGATGGGCACTACAACATAATCCTTAGTGAAGATTTCGTCGCCATGCGTCCACCTCTCGACTAGTTCGTAGTTACTCCGTCTTTGACCTTTGCCTTTGTGCGTCAAATTCTTGAAAAAGAACGTATTGAAGAAGTGGATCTTCTTGGCCAACTCTGGCCTCTCGGTTTCGATTTGGTGCTGGAGATACCGTAGGTAGAACTCAATAAGCGTATCATTGAAGAACTCGCCTTCATCGAGGCGTCCGAGATCTGTCCACTCGACAATGGCCTTCTTCTTACCGGTTTTAGGGAATGTCAATGGCTTGGTCCACTCCTTTCCCATATCATGGGTCTTGGAATACCTTTGCGGGTGCGGTTCATCAAGGATTGAAGGCAACGCTCTAGAGGTAGTGATGGCCTTTTCAGTCTTGGATCGCGTAGAATAGGTAGTTTGGGGTTTGGAGTTGATGTCATTCAAGATATCCGTTATTCTGGAAGGACTCTGAGAGCGCAATTTGGAAGACGCAGGTCCAGCACTGGCCTCATCATTCATAGCTTGACTTGAACCGTGTAGTGGCTCATCCGGGAGACCGCCACGAGATCGTAAGGTTTCCCATGGGACTCGTAAGGCCCCGGCTGCATTGGCACCACCTCTCAGCTGATCAACCATACGTGGCTCTACACACCTTCGTTTCTGGTCCGGTTTGTCAAGGGAGTGCATACTTGGAAGCGCGTCTCGTTTCGCTTTCCGCTTATTCAAGAGGTTCATTTCTTCGCCTTCGTCGACGGCAGCGTTAGTCCTCGAAGGTTTGCTCGTTTTTTGAGACCTCTGTTGGGAGAGTCTGTTTTCAAATTTCTTCCTCATCTGATCCCTAAGATTCTGTTAGTATACAATATGCTTGATCCTACTGCGCTAAACCCGGAAATTCCGTGACTTACTCCTCCTGACCTGTGATTCTGAAAGAGTATCTCTCCTGGAGTTTACTGGTCAAAGCGGTCATGTCTTTCTGACTGCGCAGCTCGATATCTAGAGTGTTATCTGTACCCTCACTCCTTGCGGATTCAAAACGAACCATCGCACCAGACAAGGACCAAAAAACCTTCAACAACTTGGCGGGCTGCACGCGAAAGCTTCGATTCTGGCTTGCCCAATTTTTTCCGCCTTCAATCACTTCAAAAGCGTCATGATCGGGACTATATTGCAAGCCAAGACTGGTTGATCTATGCATACGGTCTTCCACACTGATCGCAGCGAGCCCAATGCCCCAAGGGGCACTGGCCTCCTGCGCGGATCGCTGTTGCTTATAGCGTCCTGTGCTTTTGCTCTTTTTATTTGTGCTATCAAATGCGGTGCTGGAATAAATGCTCGGTGGGAACCCTGACTGGCTTTCCTTTGTCGGTGAACCCTTTCGTGTCGATGATGAGCCTTTGGATGGACTAACTTGTTGTGATGTTGTGCCGACAGTAGTGTCACCGCTGAGCACGTCTGGGCTTGAAGCGAACTCCTGACTCCGCGCTTTACCATTGGTCGCTCTGAACTTATTGTCGAGTCTGTCGTCTTCCACCTCAACTTTCTGCTGAGGCTGGCTGTCGGGAAGGTCAATCACCGGCGACACGTGGTTGCCGCTTGCTTTGACGATCGGACCAAAGTGACGAGACGTCTTCCCCGTATTCTGAACCGGCAGGCTTCGCAGTGGATTTTTTTGGGCCAGGAACTTCTTGTGTGCTTCATTAGCCGTACCCTGGTATTTTTGCTGGTGCGTAGCTGCGCTTTGCGGCTTTTTCGTATCTTCATCATCTGATAAATTGATCGGATTGGCCGCAGAGGCAGCATTAGTTTCTGGTAAAATGCTCGTTTCATTGCCATTGGTGACTTCGGCTGGTGATCTACGGCTGCGCCGTTGACCCCTGTGCTTCTTATTCGGATTACTGTTCATCCTGTCCTCGACGTTGCGGAATTCTTGAGTACCGAAATAGGTCCTTGGCAGCTCACTCCCCTGGCTCGGTATGGAGGTGGTCTGACTCGTCCTCCGATTGTCTCGGACAAGTGATCGGGTGACGTCTTCTTGCCATCCAAGCTCATCCAAATCATCACTACTGGCCACCTGAGAGCTCTGGTCTAAGGGAGTAGGACTCGTCTTTTGTCGCTTCGTAGGCCGCTCTTCCAGCGTCTCAGACTCCTTGAGCCCTTTTGTATGTTTAGCCACATTGTCGCCAACAATCACCTTGATTTGAATGCCTCTGCTGTTTGACGGTGGTATATTCGCTAAAGGGCGGTGTGTTTGATCTCGCTGGGGGTGGCGGTTTGCTTGCGAAAGAGTATTTTTGGGCTGAGGGCCTCTCGAAATGCCCTAATATTGATGAGCAGATTGAAGCTATTTGAGTGTATGTCTCTTCCATACCGATTTGCCTAATGCGCTTGCTGTACGATTGTTCCCAGGAATTGGGATTCCGATCGCGCCAGGGTCACGCTGTCTCCTAAAGAACCCAAGCTCAGCACCTGGTGAAGATACTGTGTAGCCAGAAAGTTATACCCATGAGCGCCCAGTATTCTAATTTCATCATCGGTAACCGTGGACTGCCGTTGTGATCCGACATCTCTGGTAGAAATCCCCAAGCTCGCAATGACATTCTTTGCAACGTCCATGCTCACAAGCTGATGGGATCATTGTCGGACGTGAGTAGAATCATGAGTGGAAGAGTCAAGAGCTGTGACACCATTCGCTTTGTCTCCAGCAAGTGTTTATCAGTGTGAAGGAAACTGATATATCAAAACGCGGCAATTGACGCGCTTGCCGCGGTGATTGCCGGCACAGCTATATCCTTCCATACCTTCTTATAAACTCCAAATACCGGCATTTTGTTCTATCAGATGTACAACTTTTGTTGCCTTTATCAGATCACTGATTATTCCATATAATCAATCTAAGGGAGATCGAGAATTGACAAATCTATCTAATATAGGTTTGCAGCTTCAACTGTAGTAAATCTGTTGTAGTGTGCAGCTTGACCTGGCACACCGGCTCTATCCAGGCTTATTTCGAACTGAGGTCATTTACATATGTCTCGATTCGCATACCGAGCAAGCCTTCAACATGGGTAGCTAAAGCGCATAATTGGGGGAAAGCAAACTCTCAAACACCCGGATCGTCTTCATCCTTACCACCACTCTGTTAGGATGTTCAGGGAAGATTGACCTCTTGTTCGCCAGACCATCCCCAGCCAAATTCGCTGAAGCTTGCAATGAAATCCAGCGTTACTGCAATCGCGCAATTATTGATTGCTGACTTTCGAGATTGTGCACTAACGAGAGCGGCCTTAGCGGAATAGATATCTTAGAAAGGAGTAAAGCAATCTCAAGAGGCGGACCCGAAGCGAGAATCGCAAGTGACTAGCCGACAGAAGCAAATCGCATTGTTTAGTCGGCTTGATTCGTAGCAAGCAATTCTGCCAAAGCGGTAGCATTGATTTTGGACAAGAGTATGCGGCCCTTGATCCAATTAGCAGTATAGAATGTTACTAGTGTGGTGAATCTGCAACAAGAGGATCTAAGGACACGGGATGGGACAGAATGTGATGATATACCGACAAGACGTCGTGGAGCTGCTAGATAGAGAAGGGCTACTCGCACATTCGGATTGTGGGTCACCCGATGAGATGAACGATAGGACGACACTCTATCCCGGATCTCTTGCCTTCTGCTTGCCAGCCGAAATCTAGTTTTTCTTTCTCCAAATAGGGGATCAGGGCGTTCGTCTACGCTTCCAAAGACTGCATGCGGAGTTTCGACAGGTTGAACATGGAACGTTAACTATGACAACTCTCGGTACCTACCGCCTTTTATCCTTCAGTGTTTTTGTCGCCTCTTCGGCTTCGTCCATATCCCGGTAGATCCCCAGGACTTTCATGGTCCGTTCTTGGTCCATAGACTTTACTGACTGCTTCAAAGCATTGCTGAGATCGAGCAAGATCGTATTCCTCAACCTGGTCACGCGACCTTGCTGCTTCACCAAGAAGGGATGGTCCCTTCCGATCTTGTCCCTCAGCTTCGTGACATACATGTATTGTTGAGCATGTCTTTGCAGCCGTGATGTCGGGACCCCTCCAGACTGCTCATCCTCGGTACCGTTCTCGCTATCACTAGACACGCTAAAGCCTTCGTCGTCTTCTGGTGATTCCGCAGGTCTAATCATGGAGATCGTCAACCTTTCCTCGAGCTCCTGCAAGCGTTGATCGATGTCAAGCAGCGCCCGGCCGAGCTGGATATCTTCACGAATAGCCTTCCTTTCGGTCACCAGCCCCTCGACCTCCTTCTGCTTCGCACCCACCTTATCTTTCAGCGCTCCAACATCCCTCCTGAAGCCGAGTAACCCCATTCGAACCTCCTCTATCTTTTCTTCCCCACCCTGTAGACTGCCACCGAGGGATAGAAAGTCCTGGTAATTCTCGTTGACTAGATCTAGCAATTCCTTATTGAGCTCTTGGCTCCTCGATCGCAGCTCCGCCCGAAGATCTTCGAGAGTTTGATGGCGGTTATGGAGGCTTGAGAGAAAGGTTGCGGGGTTGAAATCGGGGGTAAGGAAGGCAGCGCGGGCGAGAGGCTTGGGGTAGGGAAGGTTGTCGTCGCCCGAGTCCGAAGAATCTGAGCCGCCGAACTGTGGGATGCATTAGCTGGATGTCGGAATGCTTGATTATTTAATATAGCTCACGTAGAACCTATTCATATCGACTCCTGAATGCTCAGAGGATCAGGCTGTTCAAAGGTCTTGGCAGAGTCACTCTTTAGTTAGGCGAAGACATTTACCGTAGTCCGAGAATCTCATTCGGGATCATTGCCCGCGCATCACTGTCACTACTGGATTCTCACTGGCCATGAATCAGCTAGAATCGCGTTTGGTATAACTGGACTTTATGGGACCCGAAGATTGATGACTTCGAGACAACGATCAACGAACTTTATGCTGTGCCAAAAGCGTTCGTCGACGGAAATCTAGAAGGACCTTAGCTGCGGGACCGGATTGAAGCGAGCCTTGACCAAGATGATCCTTACGGATATGCAAGCCACGCGGACACTAATCACTTCGAGGTTGAGCGCATGTGTTCGTCGAAGATACGTCATCACAGGATTAACCTTGCACTCCAGACTCACATGTAACGTTCACACCACAGCGAACAGAAGTGGGCCATTCCCAACCCATCTCAGCCGCGCAGACTCAGCATGGCTTCCCCACCCTATCGCTCACCCGCCGGCTCACCCCCCTATCCGCACCCTGCATCCCTCCCCAACCCCAAAAAGCGCCCCTCCCTATCCCTCACCTCCAACCAACCTTCCTCAAAGCGTCGGAAATCCACCTTCCCCTCCGCAGTCTCCACTCCTAGCGGCTCACACCCCCTGCGACAGACCTCCTTCCCGCCCGAAGAATCCGCCCTCGACATTGGTGGAGCCCGCAGCCCCAGCATCGAAAGCGACATCACCGGTCTCACAGGCGGGCGAAGTACAGTGACTGCGGGTACTGGCGCAAAGGCGAAGAGGGGTAGGAGGAAGAAGGCGGAGGGGAGCGTTATAAGTACTGCTAAGAGTAAAGGTAGGGAGGGTGCGAGCGTGAAAGAGGGAGAGGAGGAAGACGAAGAGGATGAGGATGAAGGAGCGACGGGAGGGATGATCGATGAGGGCGAGAGGATCGATAAAGCGAAAGAGCGAGAGAAATTGGCGTATGTAAAGCCGGCTCTCTACGACCTTGCTGAGTGGCTAATTGAAACAGGGTCCTTGTCGGTGCCTTCAATGGCGATCAGGCCGATCGATACGACATGTTTCGACGTGTCAAGCTGAGAAAGGAAACTGTTCGAAAGGTCCGGCCCCCTTTCGTCTAACTGCCTCTCAAAAAATGCAATATCTAAAGCTGAATCTAGATCGCAAACCAAACCCTCTCTCAGTCCGTGCCCCCCGCCGTCATCACCACCATCAACGGCTACACCAAAGTCTTCATCGGCAACCTCATCGAACGAGCCCGCAAAATCCAGCAACAAGCCGCCGGTCAACTCCCCACTCCGCCCCCCGATGCAAACGGCCCCGATTCTCGTCCAGATACCAGCTCCAGCACGGATCAGAAACTACAGCTCTCTTCATCGATGGAAACGGTTGACGACATCTTTGCTTCGCCGACCACGACGCAAGTGGGGAGTAGTCAGTCGACGCTAAGGGGGACGCAGGGCAAGGTGCCGCCGCGGTGGAGAGAGAAATTGGGGCCGTTGCAGCCGGATCATGTTCGGGAGGCGCTGAGGAGGAATAAGCGTGATGGCGAGGGTGGTGGTACGGGAGCAGCGGCGATGAGTTTGGGGCTTGGGATTCCTGGAAGCGGTACGGCGAGATTGGGGGGGCGGAGGTTGTTCAGGTGAGTGGTGGAGAGGAGTTGTTATCGATCTCCCAAGCTCATCAACCATACTGCATGGATGAAGTCGCTTTAGGATAATGGAGCCTTAGAGGTATATGTACGCGTCATAAATTTGGACTCCAGGACAAACAGAAGAAGCGGAAGCTTTGCTGCGGACTGGATTGACGGTTTGATCATGCCATTGACAAGGTCGATATGATCATTGCACATTGTCTTTCGAAAATATCTATCATATGTTTAAGAGCAGTCCCAATTAGCGCCTCCGATTCGTGGTATATGGCAGGACAAACTCCGTCAGACCCTCGTACCCGAATCCCAGCCAACGCCGCCGCTATGCCTCCAAAGTCCCTTCTGAAATGCCAGAGTAACATTCTCCCCTCCAACATCACCTCCTACCTCTCCCCCTCCCAGGTGCTCCACCACCCATGCCTCCCATACCCGGCATCCCGCCCATCCCAGGAAACCCTCCTCCACCGCCTCCACCCCCAAGCATCTTCATCATCGCGCTCATATCCGGCATCCCACCCCCACCTCCACCTCCCTGCCCCAGCATCTTCATCATAGCACCCATATCCGGCATCCCCCCACCACCAGGCATGCCTCCCCCTTGTCCCAGGCTCTGCATCCGCTTCTGCATCGCCGCCATCTGCTGTCTATTCTGCCCGCCCATGGCGCCCATATTCTTCTGCGCCTTACTCATCTTGCTCGCCATCCCGCCCATGACTTTCTGCTGCGAGAGTAGCTCCTCGACCTCCCTGACGCTCGTCCCCGAGCCCCTCGCCACGCGCGTCATCCGCGACGGCTGCTCCACGAACATTTTCCCATCCGAGTCGAGTTCCTTCATGGTCATCGAGTCGCAGATGTAGATCATGCGCTTCATCTTCATGCTCCCTTCCTCATCGTCCATCCCGCCCATCATCTGCCCCAAGCCCGGGATCATCCCCGCCATCTTCGACAGCGGGCCCATCTTCATGATGTTTTGCAGCTGATCTCTCAGGTCTCGAACCGTGAAGACACCTTCAGCGATATGCTTCATCGTGTCCTTCTGGTCCAGCTTCAGCGCCTGCACGTGTTCCACCAGGCCCGCCATGTCGCCCATCCCTAGCAGCTTGCTGACGAACGGCTGCGGTGCGAATTTTTCCAGGTCTAGCATGTGCTCGCCCGTGCCGATGAAGACGATGGGCGTATGCGTCGCCGCGACCGCGGAGATTGCGCCTCCACCAGCAGCATGCCCATCCGTCTTCGTGATGATGATGGACCCGAAATCCGCCGTTTCCTTGAACGCCTTCGACTGCGCCTCCGCTTGCTGTCCGATCGTGGCGTCCAGCACCATGATTGTTTGATCCGGCTTGATCGCATTCTGGATCTGGGTCATCTCGTCAAAGAGATCTTTCTCTTGTCGATGTCGCCCCGAGGTATCAACGATGATGATCTCGAAGCGCTCTTTCTTGAACTTCGCCACCCCCTCCGCTGCAACCAATGCCGGGTCTGTAGACGTCAAGGAGCCGAAGTACGGTATCTTCGCCTTCGTCGCATTCTGCTTAAGCTGATCGAACGCGCCTGCACGAAACGTGTCCGCGCACACTAAACAGCTTTTGAATCCGCGACTCTGGTAATGCCTCGCCAGCTTGGTACAAGTCGTCGTCTTGCCGCTTCCCTGCAACCCCACAAACATGATGACATTCGGCTTGCCCTTCTTCGGCTTGAAAGGTTCGGCATGTGGGTCGACAAGCTTGACGAGTTCGTCGAAGACGGCTTTCTGGATCAGACGCTTTTTGTTGACGGCAGGGGGGAGGTCTTTGAAGTTGACGCCTGCTTTGAGGGACTTTCGTAGGTGGCCGACGAGTTTCACGTTAACGTCGGATTCGAGGAGGGCGGAGCAGATTTCTTTGAGCATGCCATCGAAGGCCTGGAGGGGTGATTAGCTGGGAGGAGGGGCAGGGGAGGATTGGGCCAGGACCTTTTCATCGAGGCTGGGAGAGCGGGTTAGGTCGGAGACGGCGCCGTTGATGCGCCGACCGAGATCTTGGAGGACCATGATGGGCTAGATAGAAATGTTTTGTTATGGGAAGCCGAGATGCGCTGTACGGAACAAGTCCATGTTGAGATACGGGGACTCGTAATGAACAGCAGAAGAGAGAACTGTTACACTGTATCATGGTGGGGGGCTCGGATCTCTTGGCTTGTCTCGGGCCGAGTGATAATCCGTAGCGTCACAGGGTTCCACCACACGTCTGGACCGGGAAACGCGAAAACAACTGCTTTATCGAATGGACTACATAGCCAACGGGCCAACGGACTCACGTGTTGTCATGGCGGCACTGTCAGCGATGTAAACCACGCAATTTCATAAAATTAAATCGTCTCTAACATAGTTGTGTTATATCTGATGCCTCTCCTGGAACAATACTGATATGGGACTGTATCGACCGCATTGAACTGAGAGTCGGCTCTGTGAGGAAATCGCAGTACAAATGGCTAGATTCTAACGCAGCCAAGGTCACTAACAAAGTTGATCGATCTACGTTCTTGCATCATAGTTACTCTGGCCGACCAACTGAATGAGGCGAGCTAGTTGTCAAAGACTGCCAACATCTCATCGTTTGATACGATCTTTCGCAGATCACTCGCAAGCAGCATGGGCAGATGGTCGATTGAACGTGGCAACAATCTCTCTTAATTACAGTGTGTGAACCGTCCTAGCTTTCTTTGCTACTCACGCTAGTACGTCTGGGACTACCAAATCCAGTGACCATCATACCCCTTTTTTCCCTGGTTCGCGTGGTTCCAGAGTGTCCATTTATGCGAGCTCAAGAGGATGTCTCTCGAAGTACTCTTCCAAAGTGGAGAGTCTACCTCGGGCATTCTCAGCAGCCCAAGCAACCAACTTCTTAGAATCTGGGCCGTAGGCACCAAACTCCTCTTGGAAGCTGAACCCTTCAACGTAAACGTCAGCCGCGAAGGGGAGGTTCTTCTTGAACTCCTCAACCGAGATCTGTTTGTAAACGATGGTTTTGCCCGTGGCCTTTGACATAATGGCAGCTACTTCCTCCCAGCTGTATAGTGCCGTGGCGGCGCAAAAAGTCTTGCCTTCGTACTTGTCGGGCTCGGCGAGGATGGCACCAATGAATTTGCCTGTGTCCCCGACAGCGTCAATAAAAGGCACTTGGGTCTTGGAAGAGGTGTGACGGGCTAGAACCCAGGTGCCATCGGGAGCCTGCTGTGGAGCCAAGAAGGGCTGGGACTCGAAACTCTCCATGAAAAACCCCGGCGAGTAGAAGGCGCTCTTGATGTGAAGGCCTCGGATGTGTTGCTCGATTTTTGCCTTGGCGTCGAAGTGGGTGACCTTGGTGTACTTGCCGCCTGAGATCTCCTTGATTGCCGGCAGAGTGCTGAAGATGATGTACTCCGCACCCTTCTCGACAGCGACGTCGGCAATCGTCTTGCCACTGTTGTACTCGACCTCCAAGCCGTCGGGGCCGAAGGAAGGCGTTGTCATGGCGAAGACGATGTGCGCGCCGTTCAAAGCTGGCTCGAGGGAGGTCCGGTCTAGCACATCACCCTGAACGACTTCGACCTGCTTCTTGAGTTGCTTGGCCTTCTCTGAGCTGGCGTCACGGGTGATGGCGCGGATCTTGTACTTTTGGGAGAGCTCGGGGTCGTTCAGCACGTGGTGGATGACCGAACCGCCCTGCTGACCGGTAGCGCCGAAGACGGCGAGGACCTTGGACATGTTCTAGGCAGTTTGTGGGTAAAAGTCTTGGGATACGGGTTTGCGAATCTTGACCCTTTCCTTAGGAAATATTTGTGGTCTGGACAAAGTTCGAAATGAAACAGGTATCCTCAATCTTATCATGCCTTTTTTGAGCTGACAAATAAGAAAGGTAGCCACTCCGCACACACCACCGTACTTTGCTTATACATCACCCCTCACTACAGCGCCATTCCAGGCGACCAATAATTCTAGAAATTTTCCTCTGTTCTTAGCGAGCTATATTCTGGTACAAAGCAGAGTCTCGTGCCAAAAAAACGGGTTAGGTTAGGGTGAGCTCAACGCAGTTGTCCGCCGAAAAGGCCGCCGGAGGCATGGTTAGGGGCTAGGATTTGGGTTAGAGGGTCAGAGTTGATCTATCTTGTATGGTGCGAGTGGTGTGTGAGCAAAGTAGGGTGGTACTGGTAGACGACTTGGCTTCTTGACCGGTGCGGTGCCAAAGGTCAATGGCTAGGAGGTCTGAAGAGTGACCATGAGCCTGGCGGTCAGAGTCTGACGGGCTATCGCGGTGTGTATGGAGTGGTTACCTAGAAGTAAGTGGGAGACTCGACCGAATTCGTTAGAGAACCCCAATGGATATTCGGCCTCAACCCTAAGCATGAACCTGCAAAAACTTTGGTATTCGAGACCTAATTACAGTGCAAATCTTTCCGAAGGAATCCTACAGACCTCCTTAAGCATGATCAAATCCCACACAATGGCCTACCCACCCTCCAAGAAGCGCAAACCCAACTCAACCCCCTCTCTCCCACGGTCCCGCCCCACCAAGAAGCCCCGCCGCAAACAAAGCCACTACAGCAGCCCCTCCGCATCCCCCTCTCCCTCTCCACCCCCAGCCCAAGACTTCACTCCCATCTCCCTCGCCTCCTCCCCACCCGCCACCTCCAA
>JAABUS010002003.1_pt1 | contig 40741 bp, 48 predicted proteins | sample 5560161 | NCBI WGS metagenome assembly JAABUS01 (sample SAMN10711885, study PRJNA513376) | rock metagenome | isolation source: Antarctica rocks | place: Antarctica: Victoria Land, Trio Nunatak nord | collected 2016-01-04
GGTGAGTGCGGGTAGCTATGAGGTGGAGCATGTGGAGGGGGAGGCCATGGTGGGTGGGGGGGAGAGGCCGTTGGGGAGGGAGGATAGCTTGAAGGTGCTGAGTGCGAGTAATACGATCTTGGCGCTGGTATTGGTGGGGGTGTTGGTGCTGCAGGCGGGGCAGTGGTATGCGGAGAGGAAGGAGGGGCAGGAGGTGGAGAGGATGAGGCGGGAAAGGAGAGAGAGGGAGGCGGGGAGGGGGGGGGCGAGGAGTCCGGTTGGGGGCGGGAAGAAGAGAATTTGAAGGGTGGTGGGGATGGACGGAGAGGAAGTTTTGGGTACGCAAGGGGAGGATGGGAGGGATGGTGGTGGGACGGTTTCGCGGTGTATGTAGATCACTTTGGCTTCCGCCTGGACATCTGTTCAACTTTGTGGAGCCATATCAGTCACGCCGCAAGGGGCAATTCGTCGCCAATGAATTTCATGCGCTGGTATGGCGCAAGGTTCAGCGAGCTGTACCCAACCAACCTCTCCTAAGTCCTCCTGTCAAGTAGTCCCGACCCAGCAAAGCAAACACCCACTTTCCCCTCTCACCCACCACCCTCCAGCCCATCATGAAGCCATCAGCCTAGCTTTCCACGGAGTACCAAGAAATATTGCACCAAATGCGTGCCACTGCCTCAATTATTGAGTACATAACAATACTCGAAACCCATCACCACATGCCTTTCACACATGTATCCCACCCGTATCAAACCTCTCATACATCCCAGATTCACAACGCGCCCGTCCCCAACCCCTCCCCCAAGGCGTATATCATCTCCCGCACCGAGCAACTCTGCCGCACTCAATATCCTTCACAGTAAGCAAACCACAGTGCGAGCTAGGGGAACGATGCTGGGCAAACGAAGGCCTCAGCTGACAACGGCTGTATATCACGAATTTCCAGATTTGGCGATTGAGGTATTCGCCTGGACGGTAGTGGAGAGGCGGGATGTGAAGAGAAGGAAAGGAAAGGGGGCAAAGGAAGGGGGAAAGCGAGGGAGGTGGTGTGCTGGCTTGTGCAGGTTGGAATTGACAGGCAGTATGCGTTCAATTCAGGAGGAGATAATTAAGGACTTGGTATCAAATACCTTAGCTTCAATCGAGTGAGAGAGATTCAGAGAAAGCTAGGGATTAGGTATATGTTGTTGTGATAGCCTACGAACAGGTATTTCAGCTCGAGTGCTTTTTCCAGATATCAAGACCTATCTATCAACCTCCCTCAAGCCGCAACTATTGATCGAAAAAACGAAAGTGAAGCATACAGCAAGTCTGTGAGAGAAAGCAGACTACGGACTTGAGCTCGACAACTTCCATGACCTTATAACAGAAAGAAAACAAGCGAGGCCTAGATATCCAGAAGTGCCGTCCTACGGACCAGGCCCTGGAAGCATAGTCACGGATTGCCTAATTCCCTCCCTCTTGCGAATATCCGTGACTTTCACTTTTTGAGGTTGTTTGTTTGGAAGGGTAGATATATTGAGCGTATGCAGGATCAATGCTGTGGGATGATGCTGCTATTCGTGGAGCTGATATTGGAGCTGCTGCTGGAAGTTTGAATAAGAGTGGAAGCCTTGTTCGAGGCTAGAAGTGTGTTCGTGGGCGTGGAATCGATGTCTATACGGGTCTGGCTGATAATCGGGACGAGGTATCGTATATGTTCATGAATCGACGTAGGACAGGCAGGAGTATCACGCAAGAGTATCTGACTCGATGTTCACGCGCTGTGAAAGCGTCGAGGTGTCAAAAATAGTTGATAGGATGGCGGGTCTGAGATCCAACCTGCAATTCTAGTCATTCGATATCTTCGAAGACGTTGCCTGGACTCTGAAAGTCTTGGGAGAAGGAAAAATCACACTAGCCCAGTGACTTCGTCCACTCCGATCGGGACGTCCCTTGAGGGTGGTAGTCCTCGGTACAGTATGCCCAGTTACTTATATAATACAGCACCAGACTTCAATAGACCAGGTAGTGAATTTTCTGAACGATATATACATCATCAATCGCCGCGAACATCCAGTAAAGTATATGCATGAAGGTAGTCGGTATCTTAGGTCTCCCAATGATGTAAATGATGGCGATCCACGAAGTCGGTTGCGCGTCCCTCTCCAGGAGTATCGGCAACGCTACAATGACTCCCAATGGAAGGCCAGGAGTGAATTAACTCGCAGGGTTTACACTGTATTCGCAAGCGAGGTATCCCTCTGTCTGGAGATATCGCTGATGATTGAAAGGCTGAGAAGCATACCGTACGACCAGTAGATGTACTCATTGCGAAGTGAACTATGGTCATGGCTTAGAATTTTACTTTTCTGAAATCGTTACGAGCGTCTTCGTTGAACTTGACGATAGGCATCCTGTATGATCAGTGTGGCACTAGGAACCCAGCGAAATGCGCAACAGCATTCCGCATTCATAAAGCGGCTGGCGAAGGTAGATTGTCTCCAATTTGGCTACGTCTGGGGGCGAGTGAAAGGCAGCGTCGACTTCCCGGAGGCGCCATGATTGCGCCAGCTTCGAAACATTCAAAGAATAGAGATCCTGAGAAGGATGTACGAACACACGAACGTTGAAGCCCAGACTTTGGATAATATACCGCTCACTGCCCACAGCTTGGTCGCTTGCGTCCAAGGTGTGGCCACGAAACAGAAGGTCCCGAAGAAGTCGTTTTCTTACAATTTGCTGAAACTACTCGGTTGCACGCCCTGCTTGGTTGACGCTGATGCCTCCCATGGAATTCCAATGTAGGCAATCCCGTATGAGGATCCGACGGCATCCCCTCATCTATTGTCGAAAGTCAGGGTGTGCATCGTCCGAAAGCTAGGGAGTCGATCTCCAATCGTTCCACGAATGTTTGGCAGCGCAGGAACAGAATCAACCCTTCTTCGTTCCATAGTCTTCGATATACTCTTGTAATGTTCGCTCAAGCGATCCGTCATCTACGAACCCAAGACTCATAGCCAGCGAGGTATCGAAACGCGGTGGCCAGCTCTCGACAATTTTCTCAATGGCTTCGTCGCGTTTCTCTTCTATCAAATCCAAGGCTGGCTTACCTCCAAAGTTTTCTAGCGCTTGCAGCATTTCTTTAACAGTTACTGTTACACCTGGCAGATTGACAGTCCTGGATTTCCCTCTATACTTCTCCTGAGGAATATCGCGTGCATGGATCAGATTCTTTACTACTGTTCTGGGCGAGCATATCCAGAGTTCCAGATCTTTCGACACTGGTAGGACGGCTTTCTCGCCATTCAGGGGTTCGCGGAAGATTCCAGATGCAAATGATGATGCTGCTCCGGTTGGCTTCCCAGGACGCACTGTGACCTGAACTAGCATCAGCAGAGACATTGACCAGGCCCATCTATTGGAGCTGACCGTCGGAAGTCTTAATATCCTTGCGTCCAGCAGCCCTCTCCTCGAGAAATCGTTCAGCAGCGTCTCGACTATAAGCTTTTGAGCGCCATAGCTCGAACCCGGCAACGGCGCCGTCCGTTCCGTAGTCAGCTCTTTCGGGCTTTCGGGAGGCCCATACACCGCTGTCGTCGACGGGTACACAATTTTCACCCCAGGCTTGTGGATTCTTAGAATATCCAGGATATGCCTGGTCGCATCCAGATTGACCTTAATCCCTAGCTCCAGGTTTGCTTCTGAGGCGCCGGACATGATGCCGTGAAGGAGGTACACAACGTCAAAGTCGAGCTTAAAGAGATATTCGCGGTCTTCTCGCGATGTGAGGTCAGATGTCAAGGAGCTGATGAGGGTTTTGGTGGGTGTCTTCGGCCGGAGAATGGCGGGCTCGACGACGTCTGAAAGTATGATGTGTCCGACGGCTGGATCTGACTGAAGAGCAGCGGCTAAAGCTTGTCCGATGAAGCCGCTGGCGCCGGTGATTAGGATAGCCAGGCCCGGAGGTGTGGATTGGGAGGTCATTGTCGCTCTTGAATGTCTGTAGAGGACAATGCTCTCCACCTCAAAACGGTATCCCGTTCTTCGAGGTTATGAGAAAAAGCCAGATGATTGACAACTGTACGAGAGAAGGTACTGTATTCATAGAATGCCCACCCGCTTGCTTTTTCGTCATAACGGAACTGGCCCCGCGTTAGCGGGGCTTTGTTGAGCTCGAGAAGCTACAGCAATGCTGTTTCAAGAATTGTTCGCCATCAATTGCTTTCTGCGGGTAGATTGCGCTCCAGAAGCGATGCCATGGTTGAATCGAGGGTGGGGAAGAAGTGGAATGCGTCGGGCCATCGCAAATTTAATACGACTCTCTCGTGGCGGACTGCGATCGCGAGCAAATTGGGATGAGCATCTGAAGGTCGTTTGAGGATACGGAAGTACGGCAACGAACGGTTGAAGCGGAGAGTGTCATTCATAGTCAGCGCGATAGCTCGCTTGGCTATGTCGTTTCAGCATCTAGCAGCTTACTATTGATGTTGAACAATCGGATCGCTTCGCGTCCTCAGACGGTGTGCGTGGCCGCTGGGCGATTCCGGGGTTTCCCTCGTTGATCGTATGCTATCGTAGCCAGTTTTAGTCGAAGACCAGAACCATAAATTATCGTCCTCGCTGTTGCTGTCAAGAATGTTGCCCAATAGGCATCAAGCTGCTCATATGCTCGCCCAACGGTGAATGTGGCACACTTACCACTTTCTCTTGCACCCACCAATTTGTTATCATAACCTCGGTCTCGCCTTCAGCTTCGGCCTCCACTGGATCCACTCATGTCCCTCGCTATTCTCCACAAGATGATCCACATCCTTAGTATTGACCAGCCCCGGATGAGCTTGGTCCACATCCGTAATCCCAGCATGCTTCATGCTCGTCTGTAGCTCGTCCTTCAGTATCTGGGTCATATGTTCCACGCCTTCCTGGCCATACGCTAGCGCGTAGAGATACGGACGACCGATGCCAACGGCAGTGACACCGAGACAGAGCGCTTTCAGAATGTCGGAGCCGCGCGTAATGCCGCCATCGAGGTAGACTTCAAGATGATCGAAGATGGTAGGGCAGATGCGGTGGATTTCTAGGAGGGTAAGGATAGCGGGTTGGGCGCTGCGTTCAAAAGGATGGTCAGTGGTGGCTTCATGATGGATTGTTGCAACGGGCAAGTCTTACGTGTCCAGTGATCTTCCACCATGGTTGCTGATGAGGATACCCTGCGCGCCCACTTCCAGCGACCTCTGTGCATCAGCAGCTGACTGTATACCCTTGATTACGACCGGTAATTGCGAGGTCTCCTTGATCCAGGCAACATCGTCCCAGCTCAACGTGGTGTCGATATACTGCCCCATCAGCCTTCCCATTCCACCTCCTCTCTTGTCGTTCGAAGCAGCTGCTCCGCTGATGGGCGACGAAACGTTGTCTGCCGCTATTCGCTCGTCTGCTTCTCTTTTGCCAGGGACGTGGGCATCTACTGTGACGAATATAGCTTTTATGCCTAGTTGACGTGCCTTCTGCAGTAACTGTGTAGTCTTTTCTCTGTCTGCATTGACGTAAAGTTGGAAAAAGAATGGCTGGTCGGAAAAGCCGGCTTCGACAATACTGGCAAGTGGGTAGGAGGCATTACTGGAGATCTGTATAGCTCGCATCAACGCAGACCTCGGTTGATAAGCAAGGAATCGAGTTTACGCATTGAATAATTCCCTCACTGGCACAGCCCTTCGCCAACGCAAGTTCACCGTCTTTGTGCGCCAATCTCGCCATTGCCGCAGGACTGACAAAGATTGGCGCCTCACATGGAAACCCGAGGATCGAGCGCTTCATCTTGGCTTCTGGCACGCTTCGCATGACTCGCGGTCGTAACATGATTCGGCGAAAGAACTGGGAGTTTGCGTGATGCGTGATAAGGTCTGTGGCAGCTGAAGAGTAGAACTGTATAATCTTGGAGTCAGCATTCCTTCATGAAATCAAGGGATGCAGACATGAGTCATATTCTTCGAGCCAATACTTGCTAGACATGTCTCAAGGCTCTTCAAACGCTCAAAAGAGGGTAAATGATGCTCAAAAAGGATAGCCTACCGCCCATGCTTTCTCGGTCAGGGTCTTCTGGGCCACTTGCTCAAAGTCATGGATTGAGATGAGCTTGTGAAGCTCGGGCTTCTCGTATCGTTGGGGAGGAGGTATCTGGTCTGTGGTTTTCTCGATCTTTTGGATGTCGTCTTGTTGGTCTTGCGGGAGATTGATTATGTCGGCTTGATCTAAGAGTCCCTTGTAAGCTTCGGGGGCAAGAGTCTCCTCTAGGATGCCGGGGGCGTGGATTTCATCGTAGGCTGCGGTGGCATCATTTCCAGCGTATCTAAGGATTACTACCCTTGAATCAGCGATCAACTGCTCGTCACAGACCTTGAGCTGCACGAACTTGAGGAGCCACCAGGATGAGCATCAAGGAAGTCTGTAACATCGTAGATTTTAGAATGGACAGCTATCCAGCAGTCGTTATTGCTATTGTGTTTCTGGAGATCGCTGAATGGGAATGTTCTGGACGTTGAGGTAGGATGAGAAGACATAGTCATACCAGGGCTACACAGAGATATCCGCGCAGAAGAAGAGAGTCTAGAGAGACTCGAGAAAAAGTATAAGCTGTAGTAGAGGAAAAGGAACACCACGTTCACATTTCGCGACCTATATTAATATTGAGATGGATGCGATTCGTGAATGCCGGCAATTTGACACAGATGGAATTTTTCTTGCTGGTCTTCCCCAACAGGACGGGTTGAGCCTGCTCCAGCGGCTCTTTACCAGTGCAAGGTATCCTGCTAGAATTTGACCTCTGGAAAGGATTTGAAAATTTGCTGTCTGCTTCAACTGTCAATTTCCAAGGGTTGGAGTATAAGATGCTGACGCTGGACTGCCAATGGGCTGTAATGAATCGCTGCAACGTCACGGAGTTATAGAGCAATGACTGATTTGCCATATGTCGATTCTGGGAACTCTGCTTGTTCAGGAGACAGCAGGTAAGCTGCAGCGTTGTAGACGGTGTGGTCGATCAAGAACGAAATACTTCATATCTAATCTCGGGGCTCTACGAGGCAGATATGTCAACGCCCTTCAAATAGTAATTCTACACGAATATTGATCTTACCACACCATGAAACCGACCATCCCGAATCAGAAAGGCGCTCTAATGTACATTGGGCTGTTGTGGTAGCTACCATGGCACAATATATGCGGGTCATCGTTGTTCTGTATAGGGGGTCAGGGTGGAGAGTACAAGAAGGAGAAGTTCAAAGAAATGAAGCACACAGAGTGAGGTATTTTGATATCTCCATAAAGGGTTATCCCCATGCTTGGCCTTCTTTGCTTCTCAGGCGTTCATTTAGCCCACGCAAAGGATTTTCAATGCCATGTCTGGACTCTCCTGTTGGGTGTTTTAACCGACTAACGAAGTTACTGAGACGGTTTGCCAATTCAGGCATGGGTAACACCATTAGGTGTTCAATTCATTGTAAGGCCGTCAACGCGCTTTTCAGGAGTTCAAGAGAGGGTGCAACAATTCTGACCACTGCATGGATGGGGCGGACTGATCTAAATTGAGTCTTATGACCTCAGCGCGATGAGTAAAGAATTGAATGCAGCGAGAAAGGAACTTCTTCACAAGACTGAGAAGTTTGGGGGCTGCAGTAGATATGTTTTTTACTCGTACCGGAAAGCACGAGCTGAGCCCCGATTTTCCTTGGTATCTAGATGCGTTCCCAGACGCCTGCACTCCATGGTTTCACGTAGGGCAAGACCACATCAGAGCATGACTACCCCTATACCGCCACGCTTCTTATCATCCACATTATTCTTCGCATCAACACCTCCAGCAATCGGACGCGCTCTGTAATTGAAGAGATAGTAGTGCAGTTGACCATCGCCAGGCCCAAATTTTTGTTGTTCAAGGAACAATGGGTTGTCCAAGAGCGTCAGCGCGTTGAAGACGTCGAAGTTGAACTGTGGCCATATGAGCGACATTAGGAGAAACGGATCAAGAGTGTATACCTGCTTGGCCAAGATCAGAGCATCATTCATAAGACCATTTAATCGTTCTTTATAGACCTTCTCATCCTTTTCGAACACCTTCTCTGAAGCGTAATAAAACAAATATGCTGCCCGGACGATGGGGTGCTTGGTGTTGTTGATAACCGAGGATTCCAGGCAATAGAACGAGAAGAAGTCCGTAATATTATGCGTGTCTGGGTTCTCGACAACGTAACACCAAATGACTTGTTCTGCTGTGTTTTTCTCATCATGAAGCAGCCAATGCTCAACTTCCTCATGGTCAAAGTTGGGAGCCATGTCAAACCGCTTCAGATACCTTGTCAGGAGAGACAACACATCATCGACGTCTTCACGCTGCATAGGCCGCAGATTTTTTGTAGTGGTTGAGCTTGGAAGTTTGTACTTCATCACCTGTCTGTCCTTCGTTGTTTTTGCAGGCAGGTGCGAGAAGCCAACTTCATATAGCTTGAACCAGTCGAGGCTTCGATGGAAATATCGACACGAGCTTACAGGCTTAGGAAGAACGATACCCCCAGTATAGATGGCTTGATAGATTCCGTTGACGTAGCATCGACGGGTGATTTCTTGAATGAGAACTGGAGTGAGCCGTTTCGAGCGAAGCTTTTTATGTATGCAGAGAAAGTTGACTTCTGCGCACTTGAGCGTATTGGAACGAACTTGAAGAGAAACAGGGACGCCAGAAATGAATGCTACTAGGCGCTGTGATTTCGAGGCGCGGACGCCGACGTGCCATTCTTTACGCCAGCCCGGCGATTTGAGTGCCCTGGATATGTTCAGCAAGCCAACAATCCCCAAATGCGAATCATGCGCAAATTACCAATTGAGAAAGGATACGGAATAATTGAATCTGAATAATGCTTCTTCGTCCTCAACGTAGTGGTAGGTCAGGAGGTTGTAGACTTCTTCGAGCTGTGGCCAATGTGAGTGTTGTCGCAGCCTCAGGCTGGCATCCAACATACCTGCTTATCCTCCGTCAAGTCCATCGTGACCCATTCAAAACCGTCAAGCATGGGTGGGGGCTCTTTGGGAAGTTTATCCGGGTCAATGTTCTTGATCGGGCCATCTTCGACTTGATGGGTCTCATCTAAGCGCCATCAGCGAAGAGTCCTCAATTGTGCAACATAGACTGACCGAATCGAGGTACAGGCTGGGTTTGCCAGAACTTGTACGACGCCATGTCTTTCTGGTTTTTCCCACTCACGGACTGCCGTTCGTGTTAGAGCATCCTCACTCAAGTAGGGCCAACCAACCCACCATGCCTGTGAGAAGGTCCGCAACATCCAGTTTCCTGACTGCCTCTGCCGCATTGTTCTTATCCATCCCTTCAACCTCGCTCTTTAACGAAGGGTTCATCTCTAGTAATTGCTCCACCATGCCATTCGTGAGCTTGCTTGCCGGATTAGGATTCGACGAGCTGCCGGCCTCTTTGTCTTCATGACTGTCCACCCCCAAAGCCTTCTTCAGTTTGGCCTTTTTGGACTTCTTCTTCTTCGCCGCAGAACTTTCAGCCATGGCATCCGGGCTTGTATTGTCCGGGGGGTTGTCCTCCTCCGCATCTTCGTTGGTTGGGCTGGTTGCGGATTTTGAGTCGACAATCTCTTGAAGCGCAGCTTCATCTACTCTCTTGTCAGTCTCTGTAGATTCTTCCGGCATTTTGTGATAGCTTAGTGGAATTGACACTGTCTCTAAAAGTAGGGCGAGGTCCGGAGACTAGACCGAGGTTAATCTTATCTAAGCGTGTTCTTTCACTTTGGGCATCACTCACGATTGTCAACAAGTCATCGGACTGAAAGTGCTATACGACATAATTAATTGGTCCAATTGTTTCGCTCCCTCATCACGCGCGCACACTGACAAGGGACCCTACGCTGAATTTACTAGAGCAGCGATGATGAGCTCACTTCTACCATAGGCTTTCTGATCCATGGTAATTTCTGGTCTGGAATCTACATGCAATTTGCCACCAGGGACACACGAACTGGGGTGATGAGAACATCAGGACCTGCGATGAATATACCTTAGATTTGAGTCTGGGGCGTTTGCTCGGATTGCAGCACCCTATTGACGCTGTAAAAGCCCTTCCCCTACTGAACCCTTAATTGGTCGCCATGCTAGCACATCACACAAAGGCAATGAAATCTCCAGCTACCTCTCGAACTGTGAAAGCTGTTACGGTAATCGATACTCAAGGCCGAGGAAATTTACAGACGCGTCTGTTTTGTATCTCGTGGACTAGGCTAACACACCAGCTAGTAGCTATTACATGGGGTCTATTGAATGTTGCATTGGGATCAGAGGTTGAAAGCACGCAATACGGCTTCTGCTGCGACGGGGTACGTTGGCAGACGGTTATGACCTTCCAGAGATCAGTTTCATAACATCTTGACACGCGATCATGGATTGTTGGAGACACTCACCTCCATGTCGAACCAGAACCTGTCTGATCTTCGTGATACCGTCGTTTCGTGGACTCGCCGCCGTCCAGGTTGAGACTCGTCCTGCTTCGCCTAAGTCCTGCTGAGTCCTTGAGTTGTCAATTTGTTTGATGGTCATCCCTCCTTGCACAGTTGCGTTGGCCGCCACATGGAACAAAGTCTCGCAGTGATTCCACGGTATATCGTAATCGTTCATCGCGTGAATTAGGTCGAGGCGAAGATACTTGCTGTGCCGTACTAGATTGGCAAGCCGCCGACTCGTGAACCATGTCTCCTGTATGCGGTCGGCGAAAAATTTCTGGATCCACGGGTAAGGCCTCAGCGGCGCTAATATGGGCACGATACCGCCAAGATAGTAGCTCAGCATCAATGTTGGAATGTCGGAGAAGCCGGCAACAAGAATGATACCAGCGAACTCTATCTGTTTTTCCAGCACAAATCGTTCTGCGACAGCGACTGACACAGCCGTCCCAAGAGACTGGCCAAAGATCACAATTCTTTCAGGAGGGATTCGAGCGACTTCCAAAGCCCAATCTACTAAAGCGATCCCGTCTGTTATGAGACCTTGTTCCGTTGGACTGCCTGACGAATAGCCAAAGCCGCGGTAGTCAACGGTCAAGACATGGATCCTATCAGAGGCACCCGAGGCCAATGCTCGGTATGTGTCTGTTCGCCAACCTTGAGCTACGGTCCCCGCATTACCGTGAACTGTAGTATGTCGGTCATCCATCGGCTACCCGCGGGGAAAGAAACAGCTAACAGTTGATGACCAGAAGGCTACGTGGGTCTGTGGAGAGAAGCTTGAAGGCATGACTTTGCGTCATGTCTGGGCATAGCCCTCGCGGCTCGTTGAGTAAAAGAACTTCGTTCTCAGAATATACAGCAAGAGGCAGAATGTGCCATGCATTCAGGACCTCGCCATCTGGGGTATTGAGATGGAAAGGCCGTACTTGATTCTCTGGTGCCCGTTAAGCCCAAGCGAGAGCCAAATGAGATATATGGTAGAGTACTTAGAAAGCCAAATTGCTCTGGACTGTTGTGATCTTGCCACCAAGTTGATTTTATCTTGTGTGCGTAAAGTGCGCTGACAGGCTGTGAATAAGCACATCTGAGGCTACCTAGGCACAGCTACTTACTGCCGCTGTATCCACCCATTCAGTAACAGCGAAAGGAAGAGAAAGTATAGACCTCCCGCAAATGCCAATGACCAGTAAGCCTTTCTGAGGATGGGCGCGAGAGCCATGGAGATTGGTTTCAAAGCAATTGGGAGGTCACCTAGGCGCAAACGAGTGCGAGGGAGTACTGTCTACATTCTACACGAGATGGCTAACATCGGAGAGCGGATATATCATAAAATTCCATATCGACGATGGAAACTATAACACAGAGTGCTTAAGTCGAGTAAAGTATTAACACCAAAGGGGGCATCACGCTAAGCTGCGCAGATCCTTGCAGCCTTTCCGGGCGTCAGCGCGTGCGCTTCTCCTCCGAAGTCTTATGTCTCAATCCGCCTGCTTTCGCTGGGCCAGCCTCTTTAGAACGTGGATCGCAAGTCTAGATCTTCTTCGTGCTGATTTCGCGACCAGCTGGAAACTTCTCGGTGTGGACTATCGTCTCGAATTTCGAGTTACTGCTTGTTCAGCGTGCGGTGTCGGTGCGGCTGTACCTGCAGACGTATACATAAGTATAGGTCAGCGTATGGGTAAGAGGCATATTGTGGAAGCTAAAGAACCTAAAAGTTGGGACCTGTGGGAGGGTTGCAGGGGGAGCCGGGTCGCGACTTTCTTGGGATCAGGTTTGGATCTCTCTATATAGTTGCGCAAGATACAGACATGGTTAATAGTATACAAAGCGATAGCGAATACTGTTAGAGAAAGCTTGTATCTACTGTCGTTACAAGCTAGAAGCTGTAGTGCTTGTTATCACGTTGGATTGATCGCTTTCCCTTCGATGCCTATCACCCATCAAGCCTGGTCGCCCTCTATATCAAGCTTAAAGCCACCCACGCACCCCTTCTGAAACAATCCATCAGGGTCATATCTTTTGCTAACACTCTGCAGGAACCTCAAGTTCTCTCGACCATAACCCTCAAACGGCCGCTGCCATTCCGCGCAATTGTTGAGGTATCTCCACGGATGGTCAGTCCCACGCGCCCTCGCAGCAGCAGCTATTCGCTCTGTAATCTGGCGTAGAGTCAATTTGACAAACCCGTCGTCGCGGCTTTCGTCCCAGTTGACGGCGAACATGACAATTACGAGAGGTGTACTGGGGCCTTTATCCAGGCCAAGTGGATTTGGGTCACCCTTTCGGACCCAGAACGGGAGAAGCGGTTGTAGGACGAACGTCCAGACCAAGCCTTTGATGCGAGCAGGACGGAGGGCCGTGATGGCTTCTCTGTAGGCTTTGTGTGCAGCATTGAGTGTAGCTAGGTCGTTCTTGACCGTAATAGTATCGAACACTTGTCGTCTACCAGGAGGATTAAGCATATTCATCTCGTCTGTTGCACTTGTGAGGGTCTGGTATTTCATGGTGCTCCAAAGACGCCAGAGTGAGCTAAAGCCGGAGGTCCTCCAATACATAGGCCAATCGCTCTTACCCCAGCCTGAAGAAGACTGGCATTCCTTGGTATAGACCAGGTTCACCGAAATAGCCTGGACGCCGATCGCCTGGACGTAAGAAAAGCACGCTAAGGGGCCGGCAGCGTGACTGTCGAAAGGAGTGCTGGAGTCTTGTGGATTGGCTCTGTTGACGGACTCATGAAATGCGCCCAACACTTTTGCGACTTGGGAGGAGCTCGAGTGCATATAAAGGAAGCCGCTCCAGATTCTGTTTGAGGGAAAGCTGTAAGCCGTGAGACGTGTGACGGTACCAAAGTTGTTCGAGCCTCCTTTGAGCGCCCGCCAGAGATCTGGATTTTCGGAAGCGGAAGCCGTGACCACGCTGCCAGATGCGAGGACAATCTCGTAGCTTAGGATGTTGGAGCAGACGAGACCGTAACGGGGTGAGAAGAAGGATAATCCGCCTAGTCGTAGCTATGGCTTAGCTCATAACCTCAAAGCCGCGTGAATGGCACAGACTGTCAGGCTTTAGAGGGCTTATGAAGACGTTCAAGAGTTGAGAGCTTACCTCCCAATGTCAAGCCACCCACACCGACAGCAGAGTTCCTTCCTCCGACAACCGCGAGACCCTTCGCATCCAATACTTTAGAGACGTCCATCCATTTCGCTCCGGCTCCAATAACAACAGAAGATCCATCCCCGGAAGGTGTCACTTCGTTCAACCGCCTCAGATCGATCAAAACACCCCCATTGATACTCGAAGCACCAGGCAGTGGTGAGTGGCCACCACCGCGGATCGCAAAAAGCCCTCTGGTGACATCGCCGACAGACTCCTTTCCCGTACCATCAAACTCGTCTTTGAGGATCTTGACGGCTTCACTGAGCTCCTGAGCGTTGCGTGGCTGGATGACACATGCTGGAACTGCCTCGCATGCTTGCTGAGCCCAGTACGACTGTGTAGCGTCCTTGAAAGGAGATTCGTTATGCGGTAAGATGACACCATTAGGCAGTGCAGACGCTAGGCTTGCAGTGAGCCTACTCAGCTCCGAGGAGTCAATTGTAGGATTCATATGAGTAGCAGAGGTGACATTCTGTGGATGCGGTGGAGTGCGATTGCGACGTATGATGATTGTACCGATGACAGTCACGATGATGCTCACGAAGGAAACGAACAATAGCGGAAAGTCCATCCGGACCAATAGCTGAAGATCTGGGCGGAAAGAAAGACGTTGAAAGACGAATGGGATTATGAGCTTCTCCGAGTAGTAGAGCTTCAGATCTTAGAAAGTCGCGCATGGTGAGAAAAATGCATTGTCTCACCTCTTAGATCCAATCTGTTGATGCCTGTTTAAACCCTCCATTTGCGAAGAGCTTCTACAGCCTGTTCTCGTTCAACCAGAGTTAGTATCCACGTTCTATAAGAGTATTGATTGACGATTCAAGAAAGTATTTGTGTTCGAGTCGTGATGATGGCAGTGGTTCACTCAGGAGTCAGATCTCGCCCAGATCTCTACTTATGTAAGCTTGCCTTGGCCAGAATCCTAAACTTTAGTGAGCTTAGCACCAAAGGGGGCTAGCTGCGCGGATCCCTGCTGCCTTTCTGGGCAAGATTAGATAAATTGAAGTATTGACAATGCCTATTCTCACCTCTATACCCTACAAACCACAACCGCTGCGAGGTGTCCCATCTGTTCTCAGCTATCAGTCATGACCGAAAAGAGAAGAATCTCCACCAGATTCCGTGGCGAACCTCCATTCAAGAAGCGTGCGACAACCCCCCCTCCTCCGCCCCCGCCTGCATTAGCAGCCGTTGAACCTGTGGTCCATAGCGGCCTACCTACCAGACTTCAGGACGGTCAGAAGCTCCCAACGCTGTCACGGCAGCAGGACCCGGATCTGCCGTCGTCTGAGTACCATTCCATAGCCGAAAGGTGGCCGTTGCCGCATCTAGAGCTGATCATATAGCTGACAATCAACGCAGCGGCGTTCTAGCAGCATCAATTGAGCAGTCCAGGCGCAACTGGACTGTCGAAGGCATTTTCGAACGATATTGGTCTAAGCCTTCAAAGAAACGAAAGGATGATGTGCCAAATCCAGCTAAGGAATCCATGACTCGACTCGGCAGTTGCTCGATGGTTATCGAACCACATGCCTTCGAAGTCACCCTATACACAGTCAGAGAATCTCGACCGACTTACCACCCGCCCATTTCTCAAACAGTACCCTCCGCGAATCTTCCATATGGATCGTCGCCAGCTGCTCCACCAATACCCGTGCAACGTGGGCCCTTCTACGGGCACCAACCACCAGCCCAGTCTCAGCCGACATTGCCAACATTCAAGGATGGTTTTTCACACTTCGATCCTCAAGTGGCCCCGCCTCCCATATATCATCCGTTCGGACATCCAACACCGAGTGTACATAATCCTGGATCTTCGAATGCCGTGTCGTCAAGTCTTCTGCAACAAAATGGATCTCAGAAATCAATCTCGAAACCCAGTCCTGATCCGGTGATCCAAATGCTAGCAACACGGGCGGCATCTGATCATGCCCTGAAAGCACTGATGAAAGTTGTGGCTTCGGGCAAGGCGACACAGACGGAGCTGCGCGAGTTCCAGAATCATATCGATGATCTCAATGTTGAAATCAATGCGGGTCGAGGACCACCTTCATTTCGAGATCAGAGCTTACCAAAACAACCTCCATCTGGTGGAACATCAACCAATGTCGCTGCCACCCACAACCTGGGTCAAGCATCAAGTCTCCCAATAGCAAGCCAATCGTCTCCGTTCCCACCTTCTGCACCTACGACCCATATCGAGTCTCCAACTTACTCTCAGTATGCCCTACAACCGCCGAAGGCCAAGCCTATAAATCCTTACAAGCCAGATATGGGCGCCATCGTCTTTGATTTTGGAGGGACTGGCGATCGCTTCTCAATTCCTCGATTCAGCATCCTGGAATACCTCTCGGGTGGCACGCAGGTCATCGTCTCGTTCCTCATTATACGCACAGGCGGCGAAGCCTCATCCGGCAACTACAAAGAGAACATGAGTTATTATGAGCCTGTGACAATGCAGCTATCCACTCAGCAACCTCGAACACTCGACCTCCTAGCCCGAGTTGTTGCCCCAGCGGAGGAGGTCCGGCAGTATATGAACGACGTCTTTGACAAGATGAAACCCGCGGAGACGGCATATCTGGCGATTCGGCTTCCTCGCACAAAGGATGGGGATATTATGGATCTCGACAGGCCATCTGTGGATGTTGGCAAGCCTGTCATCAAGCCGTTCTATTCACCACCAAACTCAATCGTTCCGATGGCAGCATAGCTCGACCATAGAGATTCTACCTTTAGCGATGCCTTATAATAGCAGCCTTACTGCAATCGCTTATTTTATGAAAAAGTCTCAACGAAACGAAATTGATATTCTATACTATAAGTAGCTGAGCCTCACAATGGCTGTCACTCACCTTATTATACCCTTTCCCAGCTCACTGGCCAGTTTTATCATCATATGATTGAAAGATAGCAAAGAGCCACAGCTGTATGAAAAGAACCGCCTTATGGTAAGATAAAACCAAGAGCTTTTCTGAGGTGAAATGCTATATGTACACATTTGTCTCACAACATATCAAATCACTTGATCGTGACTACTCGGGAGGTCTTTCATCCCTGAGAAATATCTGCAGAGGCTGGTATGCTACCGTGGAAAGAATAAAGTGGCGTACATTTTCATGCACATATCGGCTGCACGAGGCAATTGTTCAATAAACGGTGGTGGCTCCTCTCTCTCGCTCTCTTCTTCCTCTCCTTCAGCCTCTTGTCCACCTTTTCTCTCTTCCCTAGTTCATATCTAGTATCAGTGAACGACGAAATTCAACACACCGTCGCATAAACGTCTGCAGTACACACATTTCCGCGCCTCACCCAGCATGGACCTACCGTTCGTCGCTCAGCCAGTTTTCTACAATTTCTTGGCTCTCATTGTAGGACTGGGCTTACTCTTTATTCCCTTCCGCGGTTGGTGGTTTGGCGTGTCTTTGGGCGATGCTCGTATACACGGCGGGATATTTGAACCGGACTTGATTCAGATCCTTATATACCGACTATGTGCTATCGCATTGATGCTATTTGTGGAATTTCTTCTATGCTTCGTCACGCTCTTCCGCATATGCATAGCGTACGATGACCCCGACGTCGTAGCAAACTCGGCGCTGGAAGATAAAGTTGGAATCCTTCTTGGTTTCTGGTTTGTCGTCACCATCAGCACTGTCATCATCTTGGCAATAGTCGGCGGGCATGTGCTCGTCACGATGGCTTATCTCTGGGAACCCGAATACGCGACCAGAGACGTCTCCTCGGAATTCGAGCTCGCCAACGACTACAACGAGCATGACATGGAGCGTCTACCACTTCTCAACGTAGAGCGAATCCAGCCCACAGATATCGGCGCCCTTGACATCGACTATTCCACCTTCGACTGGCGCTCTGAGGACGACACCCTCATCCCCTCGTCACCAGGAAGCCTCCGTTCCGATTCCTCAAGCACACTCTGCCTCTCCGATTCTGAATACTTGCCCTTTCGACCACCAGTCAACGCAGACTTTTTCTCCGATTGGATCCGCCACTGGCGAGACCCGCCGCTGCGCCTCCGACGACACGCTTCCCATGACGACCTTCTCCGTAACGATATCCTCCACAGTATCGAGATCGGTAGCGGCGCCCAGAGCGAGTTCTCCGACGCAGACGATGAGATGGACCCGGCTGAAGGCGAGGATTCTGTACCGGTGGAGGCGATCAGTGATCTGCAAAGCGAGGGCTCGGACGCGGACGACGAGATGGATGAGGAGGGATCCGAGAGGGAGCCGCTTTTGGGGAGATCGAGAGTCCGCCAGCAGGATGGGACTGATACACTGGTGTTAACAGTGTCGCTTCCGTATTGAACCACTTCGGGTGGCCCCTCCAGTACCAGGAGCGTGGCATCGGATCGGGGCATTCGTTGATGGTGTTAGCTCCGTCTTCTCAAGATGGACCTTTAACTTCGTTTGAGAGTCGATGCAGCTATTGCGTTTATATACGGCTATAGTACGCGGCACTCTCAGCACTCTGCCAGGATCCATACATGGATCTGGTCCATGTTATGGGGCTTCAGACCTTTATGGACTGACGTCTCTATGCGCCAGGTAGGGACCTGTGCGGGATCGAATTGGAAGTCAACATGAGCGGATTGGAGCGGCGGGGGTCTACAACGGACAACAAAGCCTTCGGCTTGATGGGCTTGAGATGTCGCAGATGTTGCCGGCCAGCAAGGGAGATATGAGGATCTCTTGACAGGCATAAAAGGACTGGGAGTGAGACCCAAGCTCGCTTGCTGGGAAGTAACGTCAATACGGTGTAAGAACATGCAATCTTGGAGAAGAGCTGATGGATTTGGGTATCCGCTAGAACTGTACAAATATGCTAGAATCTGCACCACTGTACATTATCGACACGACCTAGAGCTCAATGCCGTGCTTATAAGCCATCTTCTCCTTCTCCCTCTTGCTCACCTTGGTACCTATCACCTCCTTCACATCCTCCTCAACTTCCTTCCCCTTCCGCGTCACGGACGGCCCTCCCCGTTCAGCCTTCCTATCATCCAGGAACCTCGAAAAAGCCCTATCAAACCTCTTCACCCTCGTGTCCCCCTTCCCTTGCCTACTAGTATCCCTCGCCTGCCTATCCAGCATGTCCTTCTCCTCCTTCGAGATCTCCTCCTTCCACCCAGGACACATCAGCCCTTGCGCCTCAAATTCCTCATCGCTAACAATCTTCACGATCTTGACCTTCCATTTGCCAACCCGTAGAATCAGCAGCTTCCCGTCGATGATGAAATTGTTCGTGTCTTCTGGCTTCCAGTTCTTGCAAGGTGAGAATTCTAGGGTGTCGCTCATGGGTCCGACGGCACTGGGTTTGCTGCCGATATAGGCGCCTTTTTGGGCGCAGAGACGATGGCCTTCGGAGCGGGAGGCGACGAGGCCGGCGGAGTAGAGGACGCGGGCGATGGGTTGATCCGTGACGAGGGAGCGGGGGAGGGTGATGTGCATGGAGGGGGAGTTGAAGGCTGTGGTGATGGGGGCGTGTTTGTTTAGAGAGGAAGAGACGTCGGGAGGAGCGTTGGCGGGGACGGTGGTGAGGTGGGGGTTCGGAGAAGGGTTCAATGGTGGGGAATAATTTGAGATGGGAGGGGAGGCTTTGCGACCGAAGAGTGAAGCGTGCTGTGAGGCGGCGGTTTGGGCGTCTTCGTCGCTGTGAACCAGGCTGAGGACTTCGAGAGCGAGGCGATGTTGCGCGAGACGTTTGGAGGGGTCCTGGGCGTTCTCTTGCATGAGGGTTTGGATGTCAGCAAGGGGTATCAAGGTGAAGAGTTTGAGGTATCGCTCTACGTCTGCATCTGCGGTGCGAAGGAAGAACTGGGACTCGGTCAGTGTTGGCTGGTTTAGAAGACCGTCGATTCTTATACCTGGTACAGATCAAAAGAACTTGTCATCTCCTTCTCTAGCCAGATAGCATTACCAGCAGTTTTGCCGAACTTCTCTCCTGAGGAGGTCGTCAGGAGCGGTACAGTGAATCCCATGGGTCTGTCGTGCAGGTATTCCTCTTCCTTTTTCTCTATTCGGAACCTAGGATCGTAGTGGGTCTTGTTGATATAGTTGATTGCGTCCATGCCTGCAATGATATTTCCGAATTGATCAGATCCTCCAATCTGCACCTGGATTCCCTTGGTATGGTACATATACCACCAATCCCAAGACTGCAGTATTGGGTACACGAATTCAGAGAAGGACATCCCCTCGCCACTTTGCATTCTTTTCTTGAACCTGAAGAGGCGAGAGGGTTAGAAGGATCCTTGCCTGGCAGCTCAAAGATCTCTTAGAAAGGGTTCACATACGTCTCTCGTCCCAACATCGGTCCCATCCTTAAGCCCGGTCCAACGAGTCGTAGCATTTCAGCAATTGGCAGCTTGTTAAGCCATACGTTGTTGTTGCATAGCTCTCTGTGCCATGCCCACTCCCATTGATAGCCGAACTGTCTGCCCCGGCTCTCCGCCTTTGCCATGAGCTTTTTCATCTGCAAATGCATGCTAGCCATATTGACTTTCCGGTCCACTGAATCTTGCTCTTCTCGTGCTGTGCTTTGCCCCGTCGGATCTCCCACCCTCGCCGTAGCACCTCCAAGCTGAAAAATATTAGACAGGTTCTAAAGGCAATTGAGGCCGTAGCTCACCAGTGCGACGACGTGGAAGCCATGTACGTACATCCAGAAAAGCGCCATGAGGGGAACTAGATGTCCAACATGCAGTGAAGGTGCCGTAGGATCGATACCGACATATGCACCGATTCGCTTCTCAATCATGAGATCTTTGAGCTGTTGCCGGTCTCTAGCAACAAGTCAGCGTAACCCAAGCGTGAGAACGAAACCCTTGTACCGACCCAGCGATCTGGCCGACGTATCCCCTGCTCTCTAGAATCTCCAGCATTCCTTGCTTTCGTCCTTCTCGGATCTCCTTTGCTTGCGCCTGCCATGCTTTCGCTGCTTCAGCTTGCTTCTTGAGGTAAGATAAATGAATGGGTCTTCGTTGCCCCTGGGTGAGAAGTACGCGCTGTCGGCGCGCACACGCGTAACAGATCCATGATCCAGCTTGTGTCAAACGTGCACCACTTCCCACCACAACCATAGTCGCAACACAAAGAACTTTGCACAGCACAGGCTGCCGTTTCGCAATCATCAAGCTCCGAGAAGTAAAGTATTCGTACTTTTCCCCATTTCGCCAAATCCTGAGCTTGGCGCGGGTCGGTAGATGGATCTCCCACATTTGCCGATACAAGCTCGATGAAGCGCCAGCATTCCCAATCGCCGTCTATGAAGGACCCAGATTTGAAAAGACTGAAGGCTGCCATGATCAGTAGTGATCTCGGCAGCGGACCCTTCCAGTTGAAATTTGTCAGACCGGCGCAGATGCAGCTCTTCGCACGAGCACTATGCTATCCGCGTTTGGGGCAGATTACATCCATCCCTCATGGTCAGCTTGCGGTAGGTAGCCAGTTCGGCACCTCTTGTGCCTCTCATTGTTGCTTTCTTTCTTTTAGTCACTGAGTTTCTACCGTCGAACCTCTGAACATTTACCTGTATCTTCTATGTTGATTGTACATGACGGTAAGATGCCTCTCCCGCTGAATGTCCCTAGGTCGACTTCAATATCGTGATAGAGTCCAGCAAGTCCTTCCCAGAACAGCCCTGGGAGGCTGTGATCTGGCACAATGGCCACGAAAAACAAAAGTGGGCAGGCCTGATATTGGAGTGTAGGACCACAAATTTGGACCAGGTGGGTACCTTCTCGCGTTCTATTGCTCTCCTCCGCTCAGTGATTAATTAGCTAGTGGTGGACGCGAATCGTCGAACCAAGGTCTACCGCTACTACTTCACAGGGCGCTTGCTAAAACCGGCAGACGATGGTTCCATAGAGTTCACACTCAAATTCCGCACGTCGTCCAGTGATGATTGGCAGTGGGTTAATGATAATTCGTCGCTCAAGAATGGGCTCTTATGTTTTCAACCGGCTAAGCTTCCTGGAAGACTGGAAGACTATCTGAAAGAGGCTTCATCAGAGAGAGTCAAGGACATTGCAACTGAAGTGCCAGAGACGCGGCTTTGGCGGCTTGCGCTGGACCAATATTATCTTTATAATAAGTCCGATCTAGGTGTTCCAAGAAGACTCAAGAGGTGGCTCTCGCTTGTCAGAATATGGTCACCATGGCTCGCTCCTCGTCATGGACAAGATACATTCACACCAAAAGAAGAAGCTCTTCTTTCGTCCTTCTTACGTTGGGACGGACTACATCTAGTGATTCTGCCTGTGAGTGGCATAAATGATGTAGTCGGAACTTTGAAACCAGATAGCAAGGGTCATGTCATTTGGCACTCGAGGTGCGATGGGGCACATGGTTTTGGAGACCCGCCCACGGCTCACGTGTTAATCGCAGTGGGAAGAACTTTCGAAGCTGCCATTGCAGCGGTAATGTACGAAGCGCGGAAGATGGTGTCGGGCATGCGGACTCTGAGTGAGGAGGCTAGATACGAGATAGAGACCCTCATTGACGAAAGGATCAAGCCAGAGTGGATGGAGAACTGGTATGATGGGCTAACGTACTGTACCTGGAATGCCCTGGGGCAGAACCTCAACCAGCAGAAGATCTTTGACGCTCTCGATACGTTAAAAGCGAACGACATTGGTATCACGAATCTCATAATCGACGACAACTGGCAGAGTCTAGACATCGCTGGTAATTCGCAGTTCAAGCGCGGAATGACGGAGTTCGAGGCGAACAAGGAAGGTTTTCCCAAAGGTCTGAAATACACTGTCACGACGATTCGAGATAATCACCCCAACATCAAGCATGTAGCAGTCTGGCACGCGCTATTCGGCTACTGGGGTGGTATCTCCCCTAACGGTACCATCGCTAAGGAATACAAGACTAAGGTAGTCCGCAAGCAGGATGGTGTTGCTGGCGGAACAATGACAGTCGTTGACGCAGACGATGCGGTAAGTAATTTTCTGAGCATCTCTCACCCCTTTCCGAGGGCTTTTGAGAAGCTTGAAACATCTCTCAGCAGTGTTCGCTCCCAAAGCATGCATCTCGGCTCATTTCATTGACTGAAAGAAGGAATGCTGACGGGAAATCTCTCAGCCTCGATTCTACGACAACTTCTACAAATTTCTCCTCGACTCAGGGGTTGACAGCGTCAAGACCGATGCCCAATTCTTCCTTGACCTCCTCGATGACCCAACAGACCGGCGGCGTTTCATCGCGGCATACCAGGATGCCTGGACCATCGCTAGCCTCCGCTACTTCTCCGTCAAAGCCATCTCATGCATGTCCCAGATACCTCAAATCTTATTCCACTCACAGCTTCCTATCGACAAACCTCGCCTCATGGTCCGCAATTCTGATGACTTCTTCCCTGACGTCCCTTCTTCACACCCTTGGCACATCTTCACGAATGCCCATAACGCCTTGTTTACCTCCCACCTCAATGTTCTTCCCGACTGGGATATGTTCCAGACATCACACCCATACTCTTCCTTCCACGCCGCTGGTCGATGCGTCTCCGGCGGACCGATCTACATCACTGACGAACCCGGGAAGCACGATCTGAACCTAATGAAGCAAATGACAGCGCGCACCACGAAAGGGAAAACCATCATCCTTCGTCCCGACTGCATAGGCAAGACCACGAGCGTATACACAGCTTATGAAGAAGAGCGCTTACTCAAAGTTGGCACTTTCGTTGGTGGAAAGGGTGGGACAAGCATTTTAGGCTGCTTCAACGTCTCGGAGCGTCAACTTTGCGAGCTCGTGCATCTCAATGACTTCCGTGGTATTGAGCCAGGAGAAGATTATCTGATCGGGAGTTTCACGACTGGGGAGCTCTCGCCTACCATGACGCTTGAGAGCGAGTTCCCGATGGTGTCTTTGGAGCTGGAAGTCAAAGGCTGGGAGATACTGACTGCTTACCCACTACAAAGCTTCACTTTGAGAGGCAGTCAAAGCATTAAGGATACGACAAAGCTCGCAGTCCTGGGTCTGATGGGAAAGATGACAGGCGCGGCGGCTGTTGTGAGGTCGAGTATGCAGATTGAGGAGACGGGGAGATTGAGGGTGAAGGCGGGCCTGAAGGCCTTGGGTGTCCTCGGTAAGTCGCATGAGCTAAATATGCTATTTCATGCCCAGAAGTTGTAGGCACACAACTAACGGCTGGCAGGAATATACATTTCGACTCTGCAGACCCTTTCGGTCGAGGAGCACCTCCTCATCACGATGCACAGTCAGGCTATCCCAGTACACACTGTCCGTGTCAGCGAGACGTCACCCTTTGTCCTCGAGATCGATATTGAGACAGCCTGGAATGAGATGGGCCTTGACAGCGGCTGGAGTAACGAGATCAACGTGGATGTGTTTATCAAATGATGAGAAACGAGCATGATACAACGGGCATGTACAAAGGAGCATGACGAGAGGGCAAGGGCGGACTACTGGAGCCTGCTTATGCAGGAGAGTTTTCCAATCCTCAGTGTTATCCCTTAATAGAGCGTGGATGTTTTCCCTCCGGCAATTACCATCACAGTGTCGTTGTGCGCTGCAATATCCCACTCGAGGATGCCCTATATGCTGAACAGGCAACTAAAAGACCTCCTGCCTAGAATTATCAAGCTCCTCATGATCTTGTTGAGCCACCACCGCTCTAGATCGGCAGCCCACTGTCCGCCTTCAGCCGTTACTTTTGCTAACACAGATATTCCTTTCGTCAGCTTACATCGTGTAGGATCTTCTTGGACGTTCGCTTCCAGACTACGCCAAGAAAGCATAAGGTAAGGCAGCGCCAAGGTGTAACAACTGCAACCATGGCACTCGCTTGCTGTTGAGAGGGCTTCTCAGATCACGTGATATATAATGGACCAGCACGCTGGGGGCTATGGCATGTAGATTCATAACCTTCAGCTTCACGAGCACAGGAATCTATTTCGCAAAGTTTTCTCATCTATCAATACCCATGAAGCTACCACCCCCCAACACCAAAGCAAGCCCATCCCATCGTCCCACATCCCGCCCAACCCACAAACACAAATCCAAATCAAATACTCTTACCCCCTCAACCCCCCCCCTACCCCTCCTACTGATGCAGCACACAATCCTCCCTCCTCGCCCCCCTCAACGTCTGACAATACGCACACTTCCAATACGTCCCCCTCTCACTCCTATAGCACGCCTGCCCCTTCGCCACGCATCGCGTGCACGGCGCGTCCGTGATGTCGAGGGCGATGTATTTGCGCGCCTGCACCGCGGACTTGGCGTCTCCGCGCGCGTAGGATGGGAGGTGCGTCGCGGCGGTGTTTTGGAGTGTGGGAAGTGGGGTTGAGGACTGCGAAGGCGGCTGGGTGGGGAGAGGTAGGGTGGAGGGAGGGCGTGTGGGATCGGGGCCGAAGCGTTGGGTTGCTGTTGATGGCCGTGGCGGATCTTGGTAGATGGTGAAGTTGGAGGACTGCGGTGTGCTGGTGGCGGGATATTCGGGTTGGGGAGGGCGAGGTGCGAGAGGCCGCAGACGCTGTTTCGGTGGGAGCGAGTCACTAGCTTGGTGTGAAATGCCACTGGATACACGCTTCGGTTGCTGAGCACTGTCGAGACGAGGTTCGCTGTGAACGACTTTCCATCCTTCGTCCGTCATCTCGTACAGGTCATCGTCCGACCCGTCATCTATGTCTGCCATCTCAACATCCTCCGTCTCCTTTGCGGCCTGTGAGAGCTGCGTCGGCCGACTGTCGAAAGCTGGAGTAGGGCCTGGAGGTGCAGGGAGCGTGGCTTGTGCTTGCCGCGTGTGATAGATGGAATGGTTGGAAGGAAAGGTGTTTGAAGTACACAAGTCTGAGTCCCAAGTACTTCGTACTGATCGGTTTCCGGTTCTGCGCCGGACAATACCGTCCTGAGTAGTAGGAGGCTGCGCTTGTCGTTCGCTCTGCCGCACATTGTCATCTGCGGACTGATTGACAGCGGGTTTAAATTCGGGGCGTGCATTCGGAGGTAGAGGATGCGGTGGATGCCCCGGTGTACTTGTGAGAGAACTAGGATGTCCGCTTTGCGGTTGCTGGGTATGCGGAATCGTATTCTCGTCTGAACAAGGCTCGAATCCTTCCTCGCAAAAGTCATCAGGTAATCCCAATGGCTTTCCATTGGCATCAACACCATGTGGACCGTTCATGGGTCTCAAAGTTGCCGAGGCAGCAGATGTTGCACTGACTTCTGAATTCAGATAGCTACGTATGGGCTCAAGCCGCGTGCCGTGGTTTGCGGTATGAACCTGGAGGGCATTGGCCTCCGCTTTCCGTTCCTGCGCCAGTTGGGTCGCGCGGTATACGGGGTCTGAGGTTGCAGCAATCCATGTTGGTTGACCCGTCGGGATTGGTCGTGGTAACACAGGTGGAGACACATAGAACGGATGTACCTCGTCTTCGTCGGTATCGTCGTCCTCTTCGCACGGATCTATGAGATCCAGTGTCTGCTGCGTACTCCCAACTTTCTTGTATTGCTGAATTTCGATACCACGAAGTACAGGGCGGCGTAAGTCTGCAGAGGCTTCTAAAAAGACAGGTTCATCATCGAGACTAAGGACGTAGTTGATGTCCATGATTATCTGAATCCTGATCTGCCTTGATGCCGACGCCATCTTGAGGGATTGATAGAGAGTGTGTGATTACATTTTGGCTTGTGTGCGATTTTATAGATTACCGAAAAGTGTTGATTCGATCACAACACCTCCAATGAAGCCCAGAGAGGGGTATAGAAGCGTAATTTGTAGGGTTGGTGTTGTGTTATATGCCGAAGACTTTGACGCTGTGGCTTGGATGGGGTGTGAGTGAATCCATCGATGAAGCTGCATCACTGGGTTTGCATACTGTATGCCGGAGCTGTTTGTTGTGTCGAACCTGTGTGTTGAGAACAGTCAACTTTGGAATGTTTGAATCGATGCGACCTCCTAGCTATCAAGGATAGGATAACGATAGAATGGCAAGCGTATTAATGATTTGTAGGTATATAGTATATCTTAGATGAGCATAAGAGACAAACTTCAGCTGAATATTTCGCACTTTGATATACGTTTGAGAGCACCGACTTCTAAGAACATGTGTCCGTAGCGTGTAAGTCTGTGAAAAATGCGGTTCAAGCAACGTATTTAAGTGGAAGCAAAAATGGGACCCAGGACTTACCGCTCAACACGATAAATTCACATTGCTCTAGTTATGGCACCAGTAGTGCGATTTATCTTTATAATCCTTATGGAAACCCTTCTTCTGCTGCGTCTCTACGGACATCTAATCATACCAATGATATTCCTTGACGCTTTGCCGCTTTGTCAATGGGCCGTGACTGGTTAGTCAGTCCATTGCTATTCCGTTAACACGTTGTTCCAGAGTGCGGAGGAATTTGCTCCTTATTTGAGTGCTCTATGTCCAGCATAGTACCCAGCCAAGTACCCACCTGGAAGAACCGAAGCCAAGATATCTTCCGAACATCTATTATCAATGCAATTAGTAATCTATGCCTCTTAATCCTTGATATTTGCCGGGTTGTCTATTCTATTGATCAGTTGCGCCAAGCGCCATCCATCTCCACTCTGTTTCACCATGTTGAAAAACATCCCTTTCCTATCTAACAGAGCCTTGGGGGTATCAAATTCCTAAGTAAGTTTCGGAGTCAGCGTTCCTCCTTTCCGTCAATACAATAAGCAGAGGTGCATGATTTGGGAGCGTATACTGTTGATACACGTTTTAAGTATCTTGAAACGCTCAGAAAGGGGCAAGAGATGCTCAGAAATTTACTTACGGCAGCCTGCCCATCCGACATGACCAGGATCTTGTCGAAGTCTGCGATTGTCGAAAGGCGGTGTGCTATTACTAACAATGTGCTATCTCGGAATTCTTCCCGGATCGAACGTTGAATGAGAGCATCGGTGGTCATCTAGATACCATCAGCAAAGGTCAAACAGCCGGAGAATCTTTAAGAGAAGCATACATCAACAGCCGACGTCGCTTCGTCAAGCACCATGACTTTCGGACGCGAGACAATAGCACGAGCAAGACAAAGAAGCTGTCGCTGCCCTTGAGATAGATTAAGGCCGCCTTCACTGATGCGAGAGGAAAGCGATGTAAAGATGTTGATATTTGCGCTTGGTGCTCTGTGTGAGTTTCGATCGGCCTCGCCCGTGAGCTCGTTCCCGGACGCAGGTAGGTTGCTGCGGATTAAGTGGACGCGTTCCAGCGCATCGAATAACTCTGCGTCGGTGTGCTCTTGAAAGGCATCCAAATTAGACCGGACAGTGCCAGAGAAAAGAGCCGGGTCTTGCGGTATGATCGCGAGGCGACTTCTAAGATCTTGAAGCCTGATCTTAGAAATGTCGATACCGTCGATGGATATGCTAGAGAATATCAGCTCAAGAATCCTGAAGAGGTTCAGAAGGAAGACGAACCTCCCTTCGCGAGCTTCGAGGAAACGGAACAGAGCAAGAGTCAACGATGACTTGCCAGCGCCAGTTCTGCCCACGACACCCACACGCTCATTCTTCGCAACGTTGAACGAGAGGCCCTTCAGCACTGGTGGCAGATCCGGAGCGTAGCCAGCCACGAGGCCCTGAAAATTAAGTCGACCCTGGGCAGGCCATGCAGCAGGAACGTCATGACCATCTTGGTCTTCCGTCGGCACGTTTGAATACTCGATGATGCGTTCGGTGGCATTCATTGCCAGTTCTATGTTCGCGTATTGACGAATGGCCCATATGATCGCGTTCGAATATTGCAAGGCGAAAGATAATGCGAAGCCGGCTAACGAAGCGTCAATACCTTCAGTGCTTACGACGACAACAGCAACGAAAATGGTGAAGCAGCCTCCAATAACGTTGAGCCTCATTGTCAGCCATCGATTGAAGAGCCCTACGTAAGGATCAATACCAAGTCCGTTGCAGATTGAATCTGAACTCACAGGAATACCAGTAAGCCCCGGCATGCTCATCAATCCGTTGAAACATCCTGCAGGGTATTAAGTCAGCAATGCTGCGTAAGAAGCTGTACGAGGATTGGCCAGAGCATTCTTGTCACCAACCTTTCTATATAGATGTCAACCTTGTCAAAAGCGCGTATAGTACCTTATAATCTCGTTAGCACTATATCCATCGTTTGTCTGACTGCAACAGTAAAACATACCGAGACCTGCAAGGACAGCGCTGAACTGCTCGAAGATAGGACTCCTGCAGTTGCTCTCGAGGCGTTTGACCTCGCGCGCTCCGGCAAGGAAATGCGTGGAAACAAACAGACAAAGTACCAGCAATAAGATCGCGAAGAGCAGCATAAGTGGTGATACAAATACGCCCGCCGCAATAATGCCAATCACTTGGACAATTTGGTACAGCAAGAAGCCCTAGGTAGGATTTCATGTTAGTATGATACTTTCCCGGCCGGCCAGGAACCGAGCTGTGTCTCGCGGTCACAAAAAATATAGATAATTGCACTAACGAGGAGCGTTTAGACATAACTTACCAAGTCGTTGCCCATCTTAGAATCCACGAGCACGAAGTCAGCAGTAAATCTGTTCAAGATACGGCCAACAGGTACAGTGTCAAGCCATCTCAGTGGGGCTCGAAGAACCGTGTGGATTAACTTGTCGAATAGTATCCGAGAAGCTCTCAGGGATCCCATGTATACAAAGAGATATCTGCAAGTGCCCAGGATGCAGATGACCACAGAGATGCCGATATAAATTCCCAGATAGTATGGCAAACTAACATTAGCATTTCCCAGGGCTAGTGGTTCGCTATGATCTGGCAGGTTCGTGACCGCAGGAGGTAAGTATATGGCGGAGAGCAGCGCCTGCGACTCATAGGACCTTGTCCAGGAGCTAATCCACCAGGCCTATAACAAGTCAGCAGACTATACTGGAGAAAGAGTTTAATTCAGCTCGGTGGCAGGAATGCCTACACGCCCCAAGACCAAACACTGGTATACTGTGAAGAGTAATAGTATTGGTGCCCAACACAACATTCCGCCAGAAGTACCAAGATATTCTTTATAGATAGATATCTTTATTGCACCTGCTTCTCTCTTCTCGTCCTCGTTGAACTTCTTGGGCTGACTCTTCAGCCTCATGTCGTCCACAGTAAATTCTGTCGATCTGATATTTGTTAGAGTGTCATTTGCGCCACCATTTGATGCCTGGGCCTCCGTCATGTACTCTTCTTGGTCCACCTCGTCTTCTTCGAGAGCGTGATCCTGTGCCTCCAATACACCTGCGCCCCGAAGATCTGATATGAAACCAGCACGCTGTAGTGTGCCATTCGCAAGTACTACCGCATACTCTGTGCTTGGTCGTACCAGCTCAACGTGGTGCGTGACAAGAATACGGGTTCGCGACTGGCACAGATCACTAGTGAGGGCCTCCTCATACAAGTGGCGCTACAAAAGTCTCAGAGTCAGCATTCCTTCTTTCAGTCAAGGCAACAAGCAAATTGGGAACGAATATAGCTGAGATGTGCTTCAAGCTTTCGGAACACTCTGGAAGGGTAAAGGATTCTCGAAAGTTTACTTACCCCTGTATTTGAGTCAACAGCGCTGAAGATATCATCAAGGATAAGGATACCAGCGCGGGAATAAAGTGCACGAGCAAATGCTAGTCTCCACTTCTGACCACCGCTCAGATTGATACCGTTAGCTCCGATATCAGTGTTGTCCCCGTCTTCAAGCATGTCAAGGTCTTTTCGCAACGCACATGCCGCAAGGACTTGTTTGTAACGACCAGAATCATAAGGAAGGCCGAAGATTATGTTCTCTCTGATAGAAGCGTTTTCTATGAAACAGATCTGCGCCACGAAAGCTACTGCAGAATCAATGATCCAGTCGCTCTTGTTGGCCTTGAAGTCATGTCGATCCATCGACGAGAGTGGCAAGGGAACCTCGATCCTTCCGGCCACTTTATCAGCTTCGCCAACAATAGCTGCGAGCAGAAGGCTCTTTCCTGAACCTGTCTGTCCGGAAATTACACTCAGCTTTCCCTTCGGAAACCTAATATTAATGTCTCGGAGAACGAAACGATCCGGTTCGGGATTGTCGGAGGGCCAAGCGATCGAGGCGTTCCAGAATGTAATCTGAGAAGCTTGATGTAGGTAGTCGTCCTTTTCTGGTGCTTTCAGGAAGTTATCGATACGTTTCAGGCTCACCCAAGCCTCGAGGCCCTCAGTAACCACTTCAGGTATCACAGCGAGTGTAGTTTCAATCTGTGAGAATATCGTGATGGTCGTAAAAGCTACCGCAGGCCCGAGATCGCCGCGAAGCCATGCATAAACAGCCAAACCGATAGCACTGAGCATGACTGGACCGAGTATCCATATCATGATCAAGACAGTATTCACGCAGAACACTCTCCACTGCTTAGTAAGCTCCTTGCCTCTTGTCGCGCGGATCCTAGACTGCCACTGCTGTTCCAAAGCGGAGAACTTGATCTGTCGTATACCTTGTAAAGCTTCTGTGATGACAGCCATCTTTTGATCGCGCAGGGTCATGAGCTCTCCTTGGGTCTTGGCGAAGACCTTGGAAGCATAGACATTCAACGGCAACACGACAACAAACACAGCGGACCCAGAGAGAAGGGCAACCCAGCCGATCAAGTTGACGAGAAACCAGACGCTGACTACCAGCTTAGCGGCCTAAGTAAATTTAAGAGTCAGCTTTTCTTCGTAGAGCTCAGGGGCAGAAGTATGAGGCATGTCATCGAATGAAAACTACTAAACCATGTGCACGCAGAAAGGGATAAGAGATGCTCACGGTCTGTGGGAATAAGAAATAGGCGGTTGCGAAATCAGCGACTCGCTTGGTATCCACGACTACTTACAGTCAGCGACCTGGAATTGGCAGCAAGCTTGCCTTACTCACCAACAAGGTTGATCGTTGCCTGGCAAGACTTTTGATCGTCATCGTCGTCGAGCTCTGCCGCCGCCTCTTCGGCTACCACATCGACATTTGCGTTGTCTTCGATTGAATCGCTGAGGTGCTCGTCAGAAACGGTTGTATAGTCCCCCACAGTAACGACAGGTGCTTTGAGCTTTGCTACATGTTTGACATCCTTTCGTCGAGTAGCTTTAGAAATAATGAGGGCAGACAACTCGGAGCGAATGAGTGCGCCTAATCGAGCCCCTGGAAGATATGAATTTGTCAGCTTGGATCATCGATCAGGCATGAAGACAACTTACACAATATCCAGAAAAGCCATGTTTCTACTGATGATATCAGGATTAAGGTGAATCCCAGGCCAGAAATCCAAGCCCATCCGATTCCGCCAATTGGTTGACCTTCGGATCGTTTTTCCAAAAGCTCCAGGAACCTGTACAGAGCATAAGTCGGCAAAAACTGCGCAGCAGCTTGTAGGACCGTCAGAAGCGTTTGATGAATCACTTCCACATGGTGTGCAAAAAGAAGTGTCTTCCAGAGCTGGTCTCGGGGCTTAATCCGGTTGATATCTTCATGTAGGTGCTGTGACCGCATATCGAGATGCATTTTTGGCAAGTCGCTCAGCTCCAAACCATTGTTGGACTTGGCGAAAGAAAGAAGCCTATTTGCCCAGCTGAAGGTCCATCGCCCAGCGAGAGATGAAGTATACTGCCCGTCAACGGCATGGCCTTGAAGATAAACCTCAGGCCGACGAAAGAAAAGTAGACACAACAGCAACGCTATAACGGCTGCCCCGAATTGCACCGCCTCAAGAACAACAAAGGCTGGAAGATCACTACTTTCTGAGGGGTGGTATGCCACATAACCTGTTCTGAGACAGATAGAACAAGCTATGGCCAGGAACTGGGAAGCACTGAGCAGGGCCAGTTGGAAGAGTCTGACTGGTCTACTCTCGAGGAAAATAGCCAGCAAGGGTGCGGAAAGAGCCACCTAGACGCAGTATCAGCCTCTTGTACGTGGAGGAGGTGCAAACCCTGACCCACCCAACAAGCGAACGTCAGCCATGCTTCCGTGACCTGTGTGTTGTCTGTCTGAACAGTACGAGATATTGCAGTTGCGACTGATACCAGAAACCCAATTGCCCAGACGGCAGTTGTGAGGGACTTGATGATGCGAGTGGAGGTCAAGTAGAGATTGTGCGAGTCGTCTGTGGCGACACCATCGTGGTCTTCATAGAGCTTCTGTAAGTTGTTTGAAGAAAGTCTTTGGAAACGCCAAAGAACGTAAACGGAGATCGCAGCATTAAGCCCGCCAGTTAGCGCCACGACTATGAGAGGGAGATGTTCCATGGCTGGAGCTGAACATTCAGCCGCAGTATCGTAGTACAAGAGGAAAAGCAGAGAAAGGAGAGGAAGAGCGTGTGGGAGCCATGCTTCATAATGTTATTACATGCAGAGCGCATGGTGTTGCTGCGTGGTACATACTCTATCAGGGCCCGAGAAACACTTCCAGGCACTCACGCTAGTTTGGTGCACGGGCCATTCCGCTCCATTGCAAAATGCGAGATCGTTTAACCCGCCTTCATCTCCCCCAGGCAGTAAAGTAAAGTAGTGATTCATTGACTTGAGCCGGATCCATCTGCATGGCCATACAGCATCTAGCATTAGCCTCCGTGTTCCCCACACACCCATGCACCTCATCGGGGGCCATCCGTGTCTCGGGGAGGTGATCGTGACATCCAAAGCCCATGTAGACGGTTAGACCTGCATCTGTCAACGCCTGTCATGTCGGAAAGGCGGAAGCTACGGAGTAGTTGTCCTGCACTGGGGAGTGAGTCGCATGGTGGCGCCGTCTGCGATAGAACTGTCCGAATCAAGGTCGAGCATCTCGTAGAACGAAGGACTGATCCACACGGCTCGTGGCGAGCGGTCAAATGATGAGAGCTGACTCGAGCGCTCAGTCACGACGCTGTCAACTGTGTTTACAGAATGTCCGGCTGCTTTCAGGACTTGCTTGTATCGTTCCCGTCTAGAGTCACTTTAGCACTCCTACCACCGCATTGCTTTAGATTGAGCTGATGCCCGCTCAACGCCGATTTCGCTGTAGGATTCAATTCGACATAAGGATATTTGAGACCTTGTAAACGCGATAATTCCAAAATTCGAACCGTGGACGAGATTGGTTCTCTGCCTGTTGTGAACAACTTTGCCAAGGGACGAGTTGGTCGTTGCCGTCGTATTAGCGATTCGTCGAGATGCCCAATGTAGGATCGTGTACTCGTTGAACCTTGTACACTTTCAATTGCATTGAAAATGCGAAGAGACCAACCGGCCTGAAGGGGCCAACCCGCAATCAGTGTAGTCACGTGCTGTCTCGTGAAACCCCCTGGTAGCGCGTCCCGAGACGACGCTCCGTCGAGCAGGCATTGGACCGGTCGAGACTACTTTACCTTACTGTATGAAGCTTCATGTTCCTGTTCCCTGCCTCTCATCAATGCTACCTAGAATCCAAAAGGCTGTCATGACCTGAGACCTCTCCGCAACCCTCGGCCAAGCTTCTGTCACCATTTCCAGTCCAAAACTCCAGATGCAGTACCAGCAGTAATACCTGGTCCGAACAGCGGCTTTCGATTCTCCCTTCAATCTTTCCAAGTGCAACCATCAAGACCCTCAGCGTCGATCGAGGCCGCCGCGATACTATGAAAGCTTCTCCGCTACTGATTTCGTGGCATAATGAAAACACTCCCATCTACTCTGCCCACTTTGAACCCCATGGCAAAGGACGATTAGCCACTGGAGGCGGCGACAACAACGTACGCTTATGGAGAGTCGAGAAAGATGGCGAGGAGAGGACAGTGACCTATCTGACCACTTTGATTAAGGTGGGGCCGCAACAACAACAACAAGCATTGCTTTTAGTGTGCCGCTTGCTAATATTCCGCTATAGCACACACAAGCAGTCAATGTTGTTCGTTTCGCTCCGCGTGGTAAGTGTGCTCTTCCTCATTGGCAGCCACGGTGTTTGAACGGTATCAGGAGAAATGCTGGCAACTGCTGGAGATGATGGCAATACGCTGTTATGGGTACCGTCCGAACTCCACGGCACTGCACCAGTGTTTGGCGAGAACGCATTGGAGGACAAAGAAACATGGCGGATCAAGCACATGTGTCGCTCTTCCGGTTCTGAAGTATACGATCTTGCTTGGTCACCAGATGGAGTCTTCTTCATCACGGGGAGTATGGACAATGTTGCGCGGATATACAATGCTCAGACTGGTCAACCTTATCCCGATCACTTCAGAAGCCTCAGCTGACATGTTCTTAGGGCAAATGGTTCGTCAGATTGCGGAGCACAACCATTATGTGCAAGGTGTCGCCTGGGATCCACTCAACGAATACATCGCAACTCAATCCTCCGACAGATCCGTCCACATCTACAGCCTAAAGACAAAAGATGGTCAACCCACTTTGAGCCAACACAACAAAGTCACCAAGATGGATCTCCCAGGACAGAGGATCTCAGCCAGCAGTCCGGCACCACAAGAGGTTGGGTCAAGAACGTACACAGGCCTTGACTCCGCATCTCTTGCGCCAGCATCCCCCGGACCTTCAATGCCTGGAACACCAACATCGCTCGCCCTACCCATGAATCCGCCAGCCATTTCGCATAGTCGACGGTCTTCTTTCGGTTCTTCGCCCTCCATGCGGCGCTCAGCTTCGCCAGCACCATCTATGCCCTTGCCCGCTGTACGACCAATGGAGAACTCACCGAATCCATACCTCGGAGCCGGGATAGGCATCAAGAATGCAAGCATTTACGCCAATGAGACACATACGTCTTTTTTCCGCCGTCTAACCTTTACGCCTGACGGCAGCCTTCTGTTTACCCCTGCAGGTCAATATCGGACACCACACCTAGAGACAGTAAGATCAGCCGACGATGTTATCAATACAGTGTATATCTACACCCGAGCCGGACTGAACCGTCCACCAATAGCTCACTTACCGGGTCATAAGAAACCTTCAATCGCTGTCAAATGCTCACCTGTTCTATACACACACCGATTAGCTACGAAGCCTACGGCTCAGATCACGCTGGACACCTCATCAGCCGAAGAAGCAATAGCAGATCTGCCGGAACCTGTCGTCCCCTCCAAGGCGCCATCCACGCTTTCAGCAATGGATCCGCCACCGTCTACGAGTACCACGATGCCTTCACCAAGCGATGTGCCGGGGCCATCGTGTTCGCCTCGAACAACGGACTTGGACACATCGGCACCAACACCTGGACCTAGTCCAGCATTTGCATTACCTTACCGCATCGTATATGCGGTTGCAACCCAAGATGCGGTTCTAGTTTACGACACACAGCAACAGACGCCCTTGGTGGTAGTAAGCAATTTACATTATGCTACGTTTACGGATGTTACATGGTACGAGGGCTTGATTTGTCCTTTGTTGTGGTTCGAGGATGCTGACCGCACGTTGCAGGTCCAATGACGGGTTGACGCTTTTGATGAGCTCTTCGGACGGATTCTGCTCGAACCTCTCGTTCGCACCTGGAGAATTGGGCCAAGTCTACACCGGACACGTACCGACGGCTCATCACCCATCCCCAGCCGTATCTGCGGTCTCCTCAGCATACGCTACCCCCACTCCAACGCCGACCGCAAGCACTGCACCGCCTTTCGTTGAAAAGCAGCCTCCACCGGGATTCGTGTCGTCAAATTCTCCGGCGCCCACGCCTGCACGGAGCACCACGCCGTGCACGCAGCAATCGGCAATCCGGCCACCCAGTCCAACGAGATCGAATTCGACATCCTCGGTAGCCACCCAATCTGGTATCATCACTAGCAACCCGACGCCATCTCTTGGGACGATTCCAGGTTTTCCCGCGGCCAATTCATCCTTTTCGAGCTTGCCGTGGACGACTCCGCCGCAGACACCCATGACTGGTGTTGTCAGTGGTCCAAGCTCCGTCAGCGGCAGCGTGCTTGGGAAGCGAGATACCAGTGAATCGGAGAAGGAAGATGCGCCCAAGAGACGAAGGGTAGCTCCTACGCTCGTCAAGCCAGAAGGGGCGCCAGAGGGTTGATGATCTCAATCAGAAGCACGCTCTTTTCGGAGCCTGAGGATCTGCAGGACGGACATTTTATGATTTTAGGGAGCATTAGCATGGGCGCTTGGGGGAACAGCCGCATGGGACGACGCTTTTGGACACGACGTGGGTATTGAAGCTGTTTATTTAGAGGACAAGGGACGCGGTCTGCTTAGCAAAGACGTTGCTGGATAAGCAAGCACTATTGCATTGTGTCACATTACTTTGGTATAATTTCAAATGATGAGAAGCATCGAATGACATGTCTCAGGGTTGCCAATGTCAGGGCTGGTCGATGCAATTCTGACAGGACGCAAGCCATTTTAGCGCGATCATATGTGATATGACGTAGGAATGGCTTCGCTGACTTTGCCCTGCCAACTCTTAGCGGCGCGGGCTGATACCTTTCACTTCTTCCGAAAAACATCCCGACCGCATCCCATATCATATCACCGGAATTCAAACTGTAAGTCGATTTAGCCCTTCATAATCCAGTCACAACGGTGATTGTCGAAAGGCCACGCTGCTACTCCGGCAAGCGCGGCGTTGGTTCCATGACACAGCCGCAAGCTGAGAACCGAGCGCCCCGAGGAAACAACATACAAGCCGCCTCAAAGCACTCCCATACTTCTGAAGAATATCTTTACTGACCTCTGACTTCCTTGACAGAAGTCCTGACATTGAGACTGCACTCTGAAATCACAAGTCACCGCCACCATGCATCGCACCTACTCTATGCGCCAGTCGCGCGCTCCTACAGCGTCGCAGATACAGAACCCACCTCCACCTCAGTCCACTACCAAGTCCGGTCGCTTCTTTGGTAAAGGTGGTGTCGGTGAGTGAACTCTTTCCTCTACAAGCCGTGGACAGCCTTGCTAGGCATTGGTATGCCTCGCATTGCCATCGCCAGTCCTGCACTTTGCCAAGGCTCGCTGCGGCTCTGTTTGATAGATGCGAGTTTTGGGCAAATCCACAGAGCGAAAGTGGCGGCATCATACTGCTCGTATAGGACGTGCAGCAAATGGAATATTCGATAAAAAACTTACTTCTATCGTTCCTTGCTGCTCGTGCTCCATCGCTTCAGAAGTGCAGTTTTGAGTGTTCTTTTACGGAAACAACATTTGACTCCCAGGCTGATTAATATGTCTCATAGGCCATGCATTCCGTAAATCTACGGCCGGCGCGTTTGGGCCAGATCTCGCAAAAAAGCTGTCGCAGCTGGTGAAGATGGAGAAGAACGTCATGCGAAGCATGGAGCTTGTCGGTCGAGAGCGCATGGAAGTCGCTGTACGTGGCTACTTCTATCGAATATTCAATGCCCAATTCTGACCTTGACAGCAACAACTCTCAATCTGGGGCGAAGCATGCGATGATGATGTTTCAGACGTCACTGACAAGCTTGGGGTCCTTATCTACGAGGTTGGTGAGCTTGAAGACCAGTTCGTCGACCGCTACGACCAATACCGCGTCACCATCAAGAGCATCCGCAACATCGAAGCTTCAGTCCAGCCGAGCAGAGACCGAAAGCAGAAGATTACCGATCAGATTGCTCAGCTCAAATACAAGGAACCCAATAGCCCTCGTATTGTGGTTCTCGAACAGGAGCTTGTCCGCGCTGAAGCCGAATCACTTGTCGCAGAAGCTCAGCTGTCCAACATCACCCGTGAGAAGCTGAAGGCTGCGTTCACCTACCAATTCGATGCACTCCGTGAGCACAGCGAGAAGATCGCCATTATTGCAGGATACGGAAAGCACCTCCTCGAGCTCGTCGACGATACTCCGGTCACTCCTGGTGAGACCCGTCAAGCATACGATGGCTATGAAACAAGCAAGGCGTAAGTGGACAAAACTCTCCAAGCCCTGATTTTAAGAAACAACCTCACTAACATCGCTCAAGTATCATCCAGGATTGCGAGGACGCCCTTACAAACTGGGTCACCGCCAATGCCGCAGTCTCCTCCAAGCTCAGCACCCGCGCTCGTAATCTTTCTCAGCGTCGCAAGCAGCGCGCCCAAGGCGAGGGTGTTGACCTTAGCGGGCAGGACACCAACATGCGAGGCCAAGACCGCGAGAGTGGCCTCTGGGTCCCCGCAGGCGCACACCGTGAGTACGCTAACGAAGGCGAAGAAGAAGAGGAAGAGGAGGAAGAGGAGGCAGCAGAAGGCCACGCTGAGCACCGAGGGCGAGAAGAGGAGCAACCTCAGGCGGCATAGATAAGCCAATCCGGGATGATAATGAAAGGGTTGAGACGCGGTAAAGGTATACCCAGCGGAGGACGCGACCGAGAGTTCTTCGGCTTTCATTTCCGTATTGGTTACTGACTGACGCGAAGACGGATGCGGGTGCGAGCAATGATCTTAAGAGGCTACGAGATGAGTCCAAACGGGGCCGAGCTGTAATAATAGTCCATGCACCTCTCTTAGCATGATATCCCTTTAGTTTACAAATGCCAGTTGCTTCAAAACACATTTGTCACCGTCTACGATAACATCCATACTGAATCACTATAAATCCTTGTGGTCCCATTCAGTCAAGCTTCTACAGGAAGTACTCGGTTCTCCATGCTGAACAGCTCGTAGACCCTAAACATAGAAAACCCTAATTTCAAGAGCTATCAACTCGTTGATTGTGTCCCCCTATGGCCTTTTCCAATACCTCGGACTCGGATTATGTTTCATTGCAAGAGGAAGAGGAGATCTCCTCTCGTGCCCACTCCCGAGCCTCTCCGCCAACCTCCCTCGAAGCGCCCATATCACCACCACCCAGCACTCGCTCCGTCAAACGAAAGAAAACACAACAAGATGACCCTTCATCATCCCCAAACCTGGCCGCCATCGAAGCCGGCCAAGCCCAGATAGATGACCACCTCTCTGTCTTCTCGGAACAGCTTTCGCGGCATATTCGGAATTGTGCTGCTGGGCAAGGGGATTTGCTGAGTATCGATGACTTCAAGGGTTTGTATCGAAGGAACCAGCATCAGCACGGGAGGCATTTCGTGGTGCATCAGCATGATCATCCTGTTGCTGGTATGTCTTATCAATTTACTTTTTCTACTTACTTTTCAAGCTCCTCGCTCAATCTCCTTCTCTCAACTCGTTCTTGTTCAAAGCAGGTGCCTCGAGGGCGGGAACCGTGGGGTCAAGTCAGCGGCATCCAATTTGAAGAGAACTATGATGATGGAAAAAAACACGCTGGACGGTGACTGATGAGTGTTAGGAGTGCATTATGATCTCCGACTCCAGATCTCGGAGAGCAGCTCGATCAGCTTTGCCATTATGTACGGGCTCCCAGGCAATCCGAATTCTCGGCGGCTGAACCGCAATGCGACGGAGACGAGGGTGCATAATCTGTGGGTGAGTATCTCTTTGTTGATGGTCTCTTCGTTTTCTATCGTCTCAAGCTTTTCTATCCCATGCACTGGCAGGGTGCACCTTTCGAGGCCTAGCCTAGGTGCTCTACTACTCACTCATACTGTAACACCTTCTTTGCCATCACTCCTGCAAGCACGTAGAACGAGTCCTAAACTCTCTTTTGCTATGGGACATCATTGGTCGAGAAGCCCATCGTCACTATCTTGAAATGTTCTTCCAAGGAGTGCGGAGGGTAGATGCATCATCTCTTGCCAGTGCATTGCAAGAATCGCGCTTCTCTTCCACCTATTAGCAAAGACCACCGGATGACGAAGAAAATAGTGGCTTGCATTCTTTGCATGTGCAAAGTCCCTTTGTGGACGAACCTTTCTAAAAGCTATACTGACACGAATCCCAGAACCACCTCATCGAGACCGCCTCGCCCCAAACAGGCTCCCTCCTCATCTGGGACACCGGCGAATACAGCATCCTCCCCTATCACACCACATCCTCTCCACAAACCCCCTCTTCGTCTTCATCCTCTTCACACGAAACCGACCCCCCACCGCAATCCCCAAAGCTCTCAGAAAGCGAGAAACTTCACCTAGCCTTTCAAACCGTAATTTCCCCCCTTCCACCCCCCAATCCTTCCCACCTCCCTCACTATATCTCCCGCCTCCCTCATGGCATACCACGTACTAAACCCCCCTCCCCCCCAGCTTAAAATCCGCCTCCGCCTGCACGGCCACCGCCTC
>JAABUS010002005.1_pt1 | contig 40739 bp, 39 predicted proteins | sample 5560161 | NCBI WGS metagenome assembly JAABUS01 (sample SAMN10711885, study PRJNA513376) | rock metagenome | isolation source: Antarctica rocks | place: Antarctica: Victoria Land, Trio Nunatak nord | collected 2016-01-04
ATCACAAACATTCTGCGCGATTAATTCATCAATAAACGAATAGTCAGCTGCTTCAGTGTCAATCAATGACTTTAATGAGTAACTAATTTCATTGCTAGATAGTACACATTCAGTAGTCAAAGATTTCAAGACAAAGAGATTATTTGAGCTGCTTATTGTTGAAGAAATTAACACATCTTTCATCGCGTCTTTGATGAAAGTCACTAGTTTTTTATCTCATTCTTTGATTTCTCTGTAAATAATTTCTTCTCTTCTTTCAACATGATGATCTCATTGAGACGAGAAATGAATGCATGAGATGTTGAAGTACTAGTCTTCAGCTGAGAACAGTTCTTTGAAAGATGACTCAATACTTTGCAGTTGAAGCAGATGATTGACATTCTTGATCATTCAGATTCGAAGATGAAAAAAGTAGCGAGTTGAACATAGCTAGTAGTTGAAGCTGAAGCTGATGTTGACGAAGAAACAAAACGTTTTTTCGAAGCTGCTATCGATTTGACTGTTCGTTGCTCGTCACGTAGCTGATAATTAACTTGTTGTTTGTTATTCACATCTTGAAGAAAGATCTTAAGCTTATCAAGCGAGCTAAACTCTATGAGGCAAACTGACAACGCGTTCTGAAGATGATTGTTGATTTTATTCTGAATGTTGTTCATCAGAGTGATATCATCGTAGTTCAGAAAGCTGAATATTCTAGTGAACTCTGAATAGAAAGAGCTGAAGAGCTTGTTGAGCTGCTTCAGAATAACGTATTTGCAACGACACTTTCGAATCAGATTTTGATCTTCGTAAATTTCTTTCAGATGTTTCAGTAGCTCTGATAGTGACTGATAGAATGAGAAAGCATCAACATGATACTTTGCATAGATTTGTTGATCAGCATCATCTTCTAGTCTGAAAATCACATAAACAATACGAATCTTTTCAGTAGAATAATGATTCACGTTGACATCGAGCTTGTCAGCTATTTTGATGTTTCATGTCTCTCAGATAGAGTCATCTGTTTCAATAAAGATGAGTGAATTTGAAAGCTTGATAAACTTGTGATGATCATTCTCATTATCAGATAAAGTAGAAGATTCTCGTTGAGAGTGAGCTTCTTTCTGATTGACTCGTTGCTCAGCTGACTGAGTATCTTGACAAGACATAGATCGATCAGCTTGACGTTGTTTTGCTCTGAAGTTCAATCACTCGTCTTGTAACTGATTGATCTTTTTCTCTAGCTCATCATTCTTATCAAAAGCAACTTCTAGTTGTTTCGCTCTCTTTTTGTGATCTTCTTGTACAAGAAGTCAGTGTTCATTGAGTTGTAAAGTCAAGTTTCGCTGACTTCGAAGCTCATTCAGCATATTGATGACTTTGCTGAATTGATTGCTGACTCAATGAGACAGTTGTTCTTCGATGTTTATGTTTCATGTGATGACAGCTTTCTCAGCTTCGACTGAAGCATCAATGAGTAGAAGTGAAATTCTTCTATTGACAATGCTTCTGAGCAGATGATTTGTTCAAGACTCAACTGACTCGACGTTGCATGTCATGATGAAAGAAGATAGAAGTTGTTGAGATAAGAGTAGATGAAAGATTGATGTTTTAAATTGATGCTTTTTAATGAGTGAAAATTCAAAGAATTTCTTGTGAATTTCAGATAATAATTGAGTGCTTTATTCAAAGAATTTCTTGCAAATAGACTGATGAAAATGAGTGTAGAATCGAAGAATCTCTTGCAATCTAAAATGATGATGCAAATTTGAAGAATCTCTTGCAAATTTTTCTTACTGAATAGATTGTTTCATATTATTTATTCATTGATAGCAGAGTAGTAGATGATGAGCATTTATTTAATGTTAGAGACTAGCATAGAGCGAGTCAATATGAATGTCATTTAACTAGAAGATAAATGCTAAGAAAGAAAGATAGCTACAGAAAAGAAGCTGACTACATATGTGTATTTCTCAGTCGACGTTAGACTCAATAGAAACTAGTCAAGATGACGAAGCGAGAATAAATCTGACAAGACTAGAAGATTGAGTCTGACAAGACTAGAATCGTGACAGATGTAAGTGACAAGAGTGCTTTCAATCTTCTGAAGATCATTTCACATCTTTATCATCTTGTTGAACAGATGCAATCTTTGTGTCAAAATGACGTGAACATCTGTAATGTGTTTTCTATATTTTTTTCATCATTTCTTTTATTGACTTTTGTGATACTGCGCTATTGCAATGCTGTCACTAGTCAAAGTCATTGCAGCGAGAGCTAATCACTTGCATCTTGACTGTATTTTCATATTTTCTTGAATTAAGTTATTCAGAAGTATCACTTTCTTGATGATGAAAGAGCGAGAAATGATGCAATTGATATTCATCAGATGAGCGTGTATCAGTTTGCATGCTTATCTGATTTTCTGCATATGATTATTGATTCAACTGCGTAACGTGATCTTGTTTTATAACATGTTTAGATGAACATGCAGCGAGCTTGTATACATTTCTGCTTTCAAAGTCTCGATGCTTACTTTTTTGAACATTTCTGTAACGTGATGCAAAGTCTGATTCTGTAGTGTTTCAAGTTTGTGTTCTTTATCTGACAATTTTCTCTTCTTTTCTCGCTGATGTTAAACTGATGCTTTGAATGCAATTTCTGATCTTACTACTGCTGACTATATTTATCTTGCTTTTGTGAAGATTGCTCTTCATATGAAGATTTTGAGTTGACTATGTGCTAGCATTCATGTGACGTGATTCACTTCAATTTGACGAAGATGCACGTCTCATTGCAATTTCATGTTCAGTTGTACTCTCAGAACTTGCACGTCTGATTTCAACTTAATAACTGAGCTTTCTATTTATATGTTAATCATCATGTCAAATTCTTTTGATTTTCTGATGAAGTGCGTAAGTTTATACTTTTCTGATGCAAATGTTGCGTCATGAGTGTAAGCTCATTTTATGCAGACATCATGCACTCTGCTTAGTGTTCTGCAAATTTCTTCAATGAATTTATCATATGCTAGAATGTTAATGTTGTTTACGAAGTTAAGCACTTCAATTTTAATTTTCAGTGCTTTGCACTTCTCAATCAGACTTGCATTGAAAAATAGAAAGAAAATCGATGAAATGAGAAATCTCTGCAATATGTTTGCATTTACCTCGCGCATGTCGCTCATTTGCTCGTTGAATCTCAGTGATGTTTCTCGATTCTCAAGAAAGCTGCATGCTCATTTGACTATGTAGTTTGAAGTTCTTTTCATTTTCAAAGTATGTCTTTTTAATCAACGAAACGACTCGAAATTTGAAAAATATTAAAGCAAAGTTGTCATCAAAATATCATAAGTTTCTAAATGTTTTTGATCGAGTTCAATCAAATAAACTATCTTTTCATTGCTTCTACAATCATAAAATTGAACTCATCAGTGATTTAATGCTTTCTCACTGTCAAGTTTATTAAATGTTCTTTGTTAAACTTCTGAAAGTAAAGAAGTATCTGAACGAGAATCTGTCAAAGAAATTCATCACTTTCAGTCAGATCTTCTATTTCTTTCCTGTTTTATTCATTCTTAAAGCAAATGAAGATCTTTGATTCTGCATGAACTATCAAAAGCTAAATGTCATTTTCAAAAGAAATAAATATTCTTTATTGCTGATAGATGAGATCATTGATAAAATAGTGAGTTGCAAGCATTTGACTAGATTGAACATCATATCAGCATTCAACAAACTACGAATGCATCTTAATAACGAGAATTACATCACTTTTATCACTGCTTTAGAAGCATATAAATACAGAGTGCTATCATTTAAACTGACTAATGAATCAATATTCTTTCAGCAATATATGAATGACGTGCTATGAGACTTTCTGAACAACTTTTGTCAAGTTTATTTAAATGACATTCTCATTTATAACAAAACAAGAAAGAAATATAAAGATCACGTCAAACTAGTATTGAATTAACTACGCGAAGCTGAACTGCAAATGAATATTTGAAAGTGCAAATTCAATGTAGAAGAGACTGTTTTTTTTAAAAGTCATTGTATCAAAACTAAATCTTTGTATGAATCTCAGTAAGATGACAGTCATAATCAGCTGAATCACTTTGATCAATCTAAAAGAAATTTAAAGCTTCATGAAATTTGTTAACTTTTATCATCATTTCATTAAGAACTTCTTGAAGTTAGTCAAATCATTCACTCAGCTGACTAGAAAGAACACATTTTTTGTTTAAAACAAGATCTGTGTTCAAGCTTTTGACAATTTAAAGAAACAAGTCAGCTCAGTCTCAGTACTTCATCACTTTAATCTCAAATGACAAGCTATTCTGAAAATCAATGCTTCAAACTATGTAAAAGATGAAATACTATCTCAGTACAATGACGAGAGAGTTCTTCATTTAATGATCTTCTACAGCAAAAGCATGATTCTCGCTGAAATCAATTATCACATTTATGACAAGAAATTGCTAGTCATTATTTGATGCTTTGAACAATGATGACTTAAATTGAAATGCACTGAACTACTCATTCAGATGTTCATCAATCATCAGACTTTGATGATCTTCATGAAAAATAAACAGTTAAGTCAATGACAAGTCAACTATCTGAACATTTTATTGAAGTTCAACTTTCAGATCATCTTTAAATCAGGCAAAATAAACACTAAAGTCAATGCTTTAATCAAAATGTTTCTAGCGAACGTCTTTGAATCAGCTCAAAGACTTGAAAATTACTTTCAGACTATTTTGATCTTTGATAAAGTTGATGTTTTATTTATTGAATCAGAAGCAAATCTCTATCAATGAGTATGTATGATCAATCAAATAAATGAGTTTTGCAGTGAATATAGACAAGCTATGAATGACAACAAGCTCAAATTTCATATCACTAAACTAAAGAACTGCAAAATCATTGATGACGTTCTATTTAAAAAAGATCTACTGTGAATCTCTGAGAACATGCACACGAAATTACTACAAGAAGTGCATGATCAATCTTCAATCTCTCACTTTGACAATAAATAAATCATCAATCTAGTTCAGTGTTTCTACTATTGATCAGATCATTGAGCTACTATTTGATGATACATTTGAAACTATCATGCTTATCAACGAAGCAAAGTCTTTAGAAATAGCATTAATGAACTTCATCATTTTCTTTCAATTTCATAGAAACGCTGAAAAGATATAGCTATGAACTTCATTATGAAACTATCTTTGTCAGAAGACTATAACATCATTTGCATAATCATATGTTGTCTCATCAAAGAATGTCACTATATTTTCTATTATTGAAAAGATGATGACATCTCTGTTGAAGAAACAGTTTAAATCATGCTATGAAACGTTTATTGACTGCATGATTTACTCAGTTCTATCGTTTCAGACAGAGACTTTCAATTCATATCAACTATGTGAAAAAGTCTTTGCAAGCAACTGAGAATCACAGCTAGTTTATTTACAGTTTATCATTCTGAAATCAATGATCAATCAAAATAAGTCAATCAAGATGTTGAACATGAACTTAGAATCTACTGCAATTACATGCAGAACGACTGAGTCAAATGAATATCTATGATGAAATTCAGCAACAATTTCAATATCTTTTTAATTACTTTAATGAATCTTTTTTACTTCAATAAAGAATTTCATTCTTGAATGAGTTTTGATTCAGATACGACTGACTATGAAACAATTCATGAACGACTTAAAGCTAGAAAACTAAATGATGTTATCATTTGAATGAAAGAGTTACTGAGCTTCAATCATCAACAATTGAAAAAGATGAAGTTAATCATTGAAGTTTAGATCAATAAACATAGATGAGACATCACATATGAAGTAAATGACTGAGTTTGACTATCTTTCAGAAACGTCAAGACAATGAGACTCTGCAAAGATTTGAAAGACAAACAGCTAGATTTCTATCAAATCACTGCTAAAGTGAGTATCTTCTATCATTTTCATTTATCAGTCAGCATGAAGCATCTGCATTTGATGTTCAACTCAAAGTTACTACAATCGTATTTAGAAGATTCTTTATCAGAACAACATTCAGAATCACTTAAATCAATTACTATTAAAGATGATGAACATTGAAAGATAAACAATATATTGAACTTCAGATGCTATCAAGATTGAATACAGTACTGTTAGAAATCTGTTTAAAGTGAGTCAGATAGAAATGTCATTTAACTAAAAGATAAATGCTAAGAAAGAAAGAAAGCTACAGAAAAGAAGCTGACTACATATGTGTATTTCTCAGTCAACATTAGACTCAATAAAAACTAGTCAAGATGATGAAGTGAGAATAAATTTGACAAGACTAAAAGATTGAGTCTGACAAGACTAAAATTGTGACATTATTTTTCTTCTTCGATAATTCATGTTCATATGAATGTATTTTCTGCTTGACTTGATTGATGTTTGTTAAATCGTGATTGATTGAATTGTTAATTAGCGCGATTTGTTTGAATATCAAATTTGAAAATCATCAATGATCTTCTGAGCATTCATAAATTCGTCATCATCAGCGTTGTATCAATTGAAATCATTATCATAGTCATTTCATTTGACTTTATACTAAAGTCATCTTTGATATTGACAAGAATTTAATATATCATCGATTTTTCACTTATCTTCATCGTTTATCACTATTGAATCTGAGAATTCATTCTTTTGATCAGGCAAAAGATCGTTGATGACAAAGCGAAGCAGATCAGAATGAAATACATCATAAACATGCATAGACTCTGATAATTTCAGTTTATATGAAGAATCAATAAAATCTAGATTGATGAAAGAATCAAGCATTTTGTCATTTAACTTCTTGAAAGATTTCGCTGTAATGATGTTTCTTTCATTCAAAAACATCTTTGATTCAATCTTGTAATTAACTTCTTTTTTATACTTATTGACTTGTTTCATCATTTGTTTTCGTGTTTTGACTAGCGACTTGCGAGCAAACTTCAGTGTTTTGTTCATATGTTTAGATATATTCTCAGCTTTAGTCATTTGCAAACGTTCACAAGAACTTTCATATTTGATGACATCAAGTTCAAAACTTATACGAGAATGAAAGTCTTTGTTTAAAAAGAAAGAAATCAAGAAGATGATTGAGAACAAAGCATTATTGTTAATGAACTCAATCATGAGTAGTAGCTTAGCTCAGTCATTTTGCATGTATAAACAGAAGAATCAAAGATATCTTTCAACGTTCTGATTGACTCATTCACTTTGATCATTAATCTGAAGATGATAAACTGTAAAGAGTTGAAGATTAATGTTTAGTCTTTTGCAAAGCGACTTTCATAAAATGAAGGTAAATTAAGAATCTTGATTCAAAACAATGAAATCAAGTAAATCATGTATTTAATATATTCACTGAAGCATTAGCTCAGCTATTTTTTCTGCTGTGATTTTCTCGTCATCAGTGAAGCAAGAAATATAATGTCATTTCTTTATCAATTTACATATCACTGTTAATATAATGTTTTTGCCTTTCAAAAGAGATAAGTTGATGATGAAATTCATGACTATGTTCTTTCATTACTGTTCAAGTATGAGTAAAGAATGTAGTAGTTCATTGAATTTATCTTAAGAAGTCTTTGATCACTGACAAATGTAGCAGTTTTGAATATATTGATTTATTATCTTTTTCATTGAAGATTAATAGTAGTATCTTCTTATGATCTTCATTGTTCTGAGAATTTCAAAATGATTAATAAAGAGTTGATCATGAACTTTTTGAATTAACTTCATTTGAAGATGCTCATTGAAGAAAACTCATAGAAGATCATCTCAATATAGTATTTTGTTCTGAACTCAACAATTCTTTAATTTAGTATCTTTGTATTGAGCTTCATCTTTTAATATGACTTCACGAAGTAGAATACAATTCTCGTTGATTTTGTTAGCTTCTAGAATCAATCAATAAATTGATTCATCGTTTTCTTTCTCTTTTAAATCAATGATTTTCATTCAATTCAACATGAGAATTGTAGTTCACTGATAGCAACATCATTCATTCTTAAGACTTTTAAAGACTGAATTAACTTAACAAGTCAATGCATCAACTTTGATGTTTTATTTGTCTGAATGATACATGATTTTAAAGTTGAAGTCAACAAGCTTTTGTACTCAGCGCATTTAACGTTTACTTAACTCTTTATCTTTCATTAATGACGTTAAAGCTTGATGATCAGTGAACATTTTAATGAGTAATTCAGTCAATTTCAGCTCAGATCATCAATGCTTGAAGACATGAATGATTGCTAGTAGTTTCTTGTCATAGATTTCGTAATTGCACTCAGCGAAGCTCAGATTCTTGCTGTAGTAGATCATTGAATGCAATGTTTCTTCATCATCATACTGAGAAAGTATGTCATCATTGACGTAGTTGAATGAGTTTATTTCAAGAATAGTCTTTCTATTCTGATCAAAATGACGAAGAATAAAGACTTCAGTCATTCATTTCTTCATATGATCAAAGATTGTTTGACAAGCTTGATTTTATTCAAATATCATCTCTTTTTGAGTTAGTTGAATCAGAGAATGAACAATCTTCGAAAAGTTCTTTATAAAATGTCAATAGAAATTGCAGAAGTCAACAAAGAACTGCATCTGAGTGAGATTTGTAAAAGTAGATCATTCAACTACTGCTTGTACTTTTCTGAAATTCATCTTTAATTCTTTAATGAATAGCAATAATTTCAGAAAGAAGATTTTCTGAATATGAAACTTGCACTTGTTTATATTCATCTGAAGATCAGTCTTTCGTAGTCTATGTAAAACTAATCATACGTGTTGCTTATGTTTCTTCAGTGTTTTGCTGTAGATGATAATGTTATTTAGATAAATTTGACAAAACTGATGAAGATAGTTGAATAGCACGTCGTTTATATAATGTTGATAGAAAGTCGAGTCGTTGATTAATTCAAAAGACATCACGTAATATTTGTAGAAATCAAAAGAGATGATAAAGATAGTTAAATCTTCGCTGCTTAAATGCATACGCAGTTTGTTGAAGATGACAATGATATTCAATTGAATCAGATACTTGCTATCTTGAATACAAGCGAAAGTTTCGTCTATTAGCGATAAGAAGTAGCGATTTCGTTTGATCAAAGCATTGAGCTTTCTGTAGTCTATACAGAAACGCAAGCTATCATCTTTCTTTTCAATGAATAGTATGAGCGAAGTGTATGAAGCTGAGCTAGAAGATATGAAGTCTTTATTCAGATGCTTGATCAGATAATTCTTCATCTTTTGAAGCTTGTAATCAAACATATGATAGAGACAACTTTGAGAAGAAATTCTCTTGTCAATCAACTCAATTTTATGATCATAGAGATGATGAGAAGATAGTTGATCAGTCATCGCTTGATTAAACACGTCTAGATAGTCATGATATTTTGAAGAAAGCTTAGCTTTAACTTCTTTCAAAATCTCTTCATGTGAAAGCTCTTGTAGATTTACATCTTCAAGTTTATTTCTAGCTGTTTTTAGAAGTCAATCAATTTTCGTGATAATGATCATGAAAGTAGTCACATTCAATCGTTTGACTAGTAATTTATATGCTGCAGTCTTTATTATTGCTATGTTCATTGAATTAAAAGACGAAGCGAAGTTGATTGAATTAGATGATTTCATGATTTTACTGAATGAAGATGACTTCTCGCTGAGTTGAGTGACAACAGAAAAGATAAATCTCTTTAGTATTTGAGTAAAAGTCAAGCTTTTCTGTTTCGTGATTGTTTTATTGCTTGAGAATAAAACAATCGATTTCTGACTAGAAGTGAAAATTGAAAATTGAAGAAAATCGATTTGCATATCAATTACTAGATTGATTTTGTTCATTTATGTTTTTTTAAAAATCATTTGATGTTGATTTAATTGAGTGATCAACATAGAAACTGTGTCAATTGTATAATCTTGAACAGTCAGATTCAAATAAATTGCATGAGTAATGAGCTTTTTTGTATAATGATCATTGAATCTTCTTATTGATTTGAGCTTGATTAAAGATAAAGATTCAATTTGCAAATGATTACAAACATTCTGCGCGATTAATTCATTAATGAACGAATAGTCAGCTGCTTCAATGTCAATCAATGACTTTAATGAGTAAATAATTTCATTGCTAAATAGTACACATTCAGTAATCAAAGATTTCAAAGCAAAGAAATCATCTGAGCTGCTTATTGTTGAAGAAATTAACACATCTTTCATCATGTCTTTAATGAAAGTCACTAGTTTTTTGTCTCATTCTTCAATTTCTCTGTAAATAATTTCTTCTCTTCTTTCAACATGATGATCTCATTGAGACAAGAAATGAATGCACAAGATGTTGAAGTACTAGTCTTCGACTGAGAGCAATTCTTTGAAAGATGACTTGATACTTTGCAGTTAAAGCAGATGATTGACATTCTTGATCATTTAAATTTAAGAATGAAAAAAGTAGCGAGTTAAACATAGTTAGTAATTAAGACTGATGTCAACAAAGAAACAAAACGTTTTTTTGAAGCTGCTATCAATTTGACTGTTCATTGCTCATCACGTAGCTGATAATTGACTTGTTGTTTGTTATTCACATCTTGAAGAAAGATCTTGAGCTTATCAAATGAGCTAAACTCTATGAGGCAAACTGACAATGTGTTCTGAAGATGATTATTAATTTTATTCTGAATGTCGTTCATCAGAATGATATTGTCGTAGTTCAGAAAGCTGAATATTTTAGTGAATTCTGAATAGAAAGAGTTGAAGAGCTTGTTGAGCTGCTTCAAAGTAACGTATTTGCAACAACATTTTTGAATCAGATTTTGATCTTCGTAAATTTCTTTCAGATGTTTTAATAGCTTTGATAGTGATTAATAAAGTGAGAAAGCATCAACATGATACTTTGCATAAATTTGCTGATCAGCATCGTCTTTTAGTTTGAAAATCACATAAACAATATGAATCTTTTCAGTAAAATAATGATTCACGTTGACATTGAGCTTGTCAGCTATTTTGATGTTTCATGTCTTTCAAATAAAGTCATCTGTTTCGATGAAAATGAGTAAATTCAAAAGCTTGATGAACTTGTGATGATTATTTTTGTTTTCAAATAAAGTAGAAAATTCTCGTTGAGAGTGAGCTTTGAAAGTTGAGCTTTGTTCAACTTCAGAGCAACAAATCAAAACTGAGATTGTAAAAGCTTCTTTCTGATTGACTTGTTGTCATGATGAATTGACACATAGAGATTAAATCAGAAGCTGAGTCAAAGATCAGATCTGAGTTAGCTCTGAAACTTTATGACTTTGTCAAGACATCGTTTAGACTACGTCATATCTTCAACTTAATATGTCATGAGTTATGTTATACTCAACTTGACAATGCTTGATAAACTTTCTATAGTTGATTGATTTTCTTGAGTTATTGAGAAATTCTTAATAATTAGCTTTATCAAAAATATACTCATTCTGTGTCTGCTTAAAATATCACATTATCATATCACTTTTATAGATCTCGTCTATTCATCTAGTAGATTCAATCATCACAGTTCTAATTATTTCAAACTCTTTTTAAAGATGACGATTTAATATTCAAGCATGATAACAGTAATGTAATTGCAACAAAGTTGCAACAACGATGTTTTAATCTTGCAAAACACTATATTAGAAAACGAATGTTACATAATAAAATCAGAAAGCAAAGAAGCAGAAGATAAATTCTTTCTTAATATTAATGAACAGCTGACTTGCATAATGCTTCAACATAATGAACTGTGAAAGAAACAGAAGCTAGCAGCTATTTGATTAAAGATTGAGACTCTGCAAGTTGTTGAAACGACGAAGAAAAGTCATTCAGCTTTCATTCAAGCTTTCACTTGAGTTCTCACAAAGAACTTGAATGATCTACGCATTGTCTCAATAATGTCAACGATGACAAAATGAATTTATCATGAAATCATCTTGCAGAAGCGAAGATTCTCAATGCTTTTGAAGAAGTATCATGACAAAATCATAAGAAAGCATAGAGAGTGAATTTGCAATGTTGAAATCTTATTCTGAAATACTTCTTAACATTTTGAAAGTGATGAGAAAAAGATTTTATACTGCATGATTTATCTCAAGAATGAATCAAAGAAGCTTTGATTCAATCATGAAGAGACTATGTCTGCAGCTCAGCAGATGTGATTCAATTTTATCAACTTTCTTCTTAATTTAATTGAAAATTCAATAAATCAAGACATAGACATGACTCAGCAGTATGTGAATGCATCACAATGTTCAGATCAGATGATATCAATGTTTGCAGTTCATCTGAGCATTCTGAAACATCAACTTTCGTTGTATAATGATGAGCATAAGCGAACTCATTTATTCATCAAGTTGAGATCTGAGCTGCATGTAATTATTACTAATGTGCAGTTGATTTCTATCATATGAGATGCATTAATCAATCTTGTTGCTCAATTGAAAACAAATCTGTGAAAAGAACATGTCTTGTTATCAAAACAACTTCAAGACAAAAACTTGCATGATCAAGATAAAATTAATAAAAAGACTCATTCAAAGTGAAAGAAATTTCATTGATCAACTAGACTCAATTTTTCGTTGAAAACAAGCTTGCACACTTCGTCATATTATAGCAAGAATTTGTTCAATATAACGTGCTATACATTCAATTGAAAAAGTCATTACTTTATTGATTGTAAAGACGAGAAAATCAAGAACAAGTCAAAAGAATCTGATGTAAATTGAGTATTCATTGATTCAATGTCACATATGAGTTGTTTCAAGATTTCAAGAAAAGACAAGCTTTCAATGAACACTTCAAATCATTGAGAGAAAAATAAGAAGTTCTCTTTGTAAAAATTCTTATATACAAAGAGCATGTAATTCAGAGAGATCAGAAGACAGAAATAAAGATTCACATGAATATCAACATTGAGATGAACGTGATTAGTCAACGTTTCATCATCAAGCAGAATATATCATTGCTGAACATCAATCTTTCAAGATTTATCTGAATGAATGATCAGAGTGTTTATTATTATGACATTTATAAGATGTGTTATCGACTGAGAGACAGCTGAAACATAGAGAAAAAAGATATAAGTATCTTTTATGCTATTGACAAGAAAGAATCTTCTCTAGTCTTGAATATATCAAGTATGCAATTCAAGCATATTTAAATAAACATGATTGCAAGAACGTAATGTTTCAACATGAATAAGCACGTCTTTGAGTTATTCTTTGCATAAACATTTGCAAAAGCTTTACAAGATAAGTCTACTGTGTATGCTCTTGTCATGATCAATGTCATCAAAGAATCAATCATTGAACATCAAGTGAAAACAATGAATAATGTGATGAGTTGTATCACAAATGCATTCAAAGCGCAAACTTTACTCATTAAATTAAAAAAGTACGAAGATGTATTCTTGATAAAAAGTGCAGACAAACTGTCTTTGCATGAAGATCACAATCATGCAATCAAAATCACTGCAAAGTCATCATATGAATCATTGTATAATTTGTTGAACACAGAGTTAATGATTCTGAGACAGTATTTAGATGATGTTTTAGTGAAAGAATGAATTAAGCACTTCATCAGTTCAACTGATATGTTTATTCTATTCATTTTTAAAAAGAATGATAATCTTCATTTATGCATGAACTATTAAGATCTGAATAAGATCATTGTCAAAAATCATTATTCACTGTCTTTAATCAGTGAAACTTTAGACAGATTCAATAAAGTCAAGCAGTTCATTAAGTTAAATCTGAAGAACATTTATCATTGTCTCAGAATTTAATGTGAAGATGAGTGAAAGAATGATGTTTCATACTCATTACAATCACTTCAAATATATGATCATGTCATTTGATTTAATCAATGCATCTGTCATCTTTCAGACTTATATTAATAAGATTTTGACAAAGCTTTTAAATGACTTTTATGTTATTTATCTGAATGACATTCTAATCTTCTTCGTAAAGAAGACTGATCATGTAGATCACATGAAGCAAATTTTGAAGAGATTAAGAAAGTTCAAGCTATATGCTAGCTTGAAGAAATGTGAATTCTTCATCATTAAAGTGAACTTTCTAGAATTTGTCATATTCACAAAGAGTGTTTCAATGAATTCAAGTAGAATAAACATTATCAAAACGTGATTCAGATTGAAGATGTATTAAGAAATACAAGTTTTTCTGAGATTCATCAATTTCTATCAACGTTTTATACATCACTACTTTCAAATAGCAAAGTCTTTAACAGAATTGCTGAAAGATAATGTAAAAGATGTAAAAATGAACTCATTCATATGATTGAGCGAAGCGAAACAAGCTTTTAATCAGCTTCGCGACGTCTTTATGAAAACATCTATATTAAGACACTTTGATTCAGAGTGACATATACACATTGAGATCAACATGTTTGATTATGCAGTCGCGAATATTTTGTCTCAGTCAGATGACGAAGATCAATGACATTCAATTGCATTCTGATTCAGAATGATGATAGACGTTAAAAGAAACTATGAGACACATGATCAGAAACTTCTAATCATAGTATCAATGTTTAAACATTGACAATACTATGTGAAAAACAATTATCATACTGTCAAAGTTCTGACTGATCATAATAATCTGAAGAGTTTTATGAATGTTCAAGAGTTAAATGAAAGATAAGTCAGATGAATCATGAGATTGTTGATTTGCAACTTTGAAATAATACATAGATCAGAAAAGACAAACTCGATCAATGCATCATTAAGATGATCTGATTATAAGAATGAAAATATCTTTGCAAATCATTTGCTGCTCACTCTGCAGCAAAAGCTGACTAGAATAGAAAGCTTAAATAGCTTTATATTCGTAGTGATCAGAGAACTATACTGTATACGAGTGATTAACGATGTCGAGAAGACATTCGTTCACAGTATAAGTATGAATAAATATTCAACAGAACATGTCAAAAGCAGACTGCAAGATGAAATTCACTGATAAACATGAGTGATTAATAATGTCAAGAAAACGTTTGTTCACAATGTCAGTGAAAACATGAGTACATGTTCAGCAATGCATGTCAAAAGTATGCTGTTGAGAATCATGATTTTAACAGTGCAAGAAATGCATTTAAATGAAGTACATTTCTTAAGAAATAAAATCTTTTAACTTGAATCAACAACTTCAAAAAGCATAAACATTGAAACGTCAACTCATAAAAATCACAACGTAGCTGAGAAATAGTTTAATTCTGTTGCTGAAACTGTTGATTGCAAACAACTCATTTCACGTGCAATTGTCAAAGTACTGACAATTCATGAAATGATATACAACTTCAGTAGTAAATTCATAGTTGAGTTCATCAAGATTTTACAGCAAGAAGATGAAGTTGCTGTGAAATTAAAAGCAGACGAAACGATGAGTATATAAAAGAATGATGTCAAAGCTTGAACATTGAATAGTCAAGAAATAATAGAATACAATGAATTATTATATGTTTTAGAAGATTTTTCTGTCAGAGAAGAACTGTTGAAACGTCATCATGATGACTCGTTAGCAAGACATTTTGATGCTGACAAGATCAACGAGCTATTAGATTGCAAATATTACTGAAAAAGTATGATCAAGAATGTCAAAGAATATATAAATACTTGTGACATTTGTCAGAGAGTAAAGATAAAATGTCATCTATTATATGATGAGTTGAGATCATTATTTCAATTTACAGATTCATGAAAAAAAATCACTATGAATTTCATAACAGATCTGTCGTCTAGTAAATGAAAAGAAGTCATGTATGACTTGATTCTTATGATAGTTGATTATTACATGAAGATGACGCGTTATCTGTTTATAAAGAAGACTTTGATTGTCATAAACTTAACAGAGTTGTTTTTTGAGAAGATTGCTTTAAGATATGAAATATCAAATGATATAATTATCAATAAAGATAGTTTATTTATTAATGCATTCTGATCAAAGATCTGCTATCATGTCAAGATGAAATGATGATTAAGCATCACTTTTCATTTGCAAACAGATGATCAGACAGAATGACAAAATCAAATGCTGAAACATTATTTATGAATATATTGTTCAAAAAAGCAAGATAACTGAGCTACACTTTTACTTGTAGTTGAGTTCATGTATCATCAGATGAAGCACTCTTCATTGAGCTGTAGTTTCTTTAAAATCATGTATGACTATAAGTTAATCTTTGACATACATATTGAGAATGATGCTATGAAAGAAGAAGTGTCAGCAGCAAAAGAACATGTTGAAATGCTGTAAGATATGCAAAACATGTTGATGAAATGATGATAAAACATGATCAATGCTTAGACAAAGTACTATAATCAAAAACATAAGTTTAAGTTTTTTAATATCAATGATTTAATCATGTTATCAGCAAAAAATCTGAAGCAGAAAAAGTTGAGCAAAAAGTTATTAAATAAAATGATAGAATTCTTTTGTATACAGAAACTCATAGACAAGCAAATGTATCATCTTGATCTTTCAATCATTTATAGAGTTCATTCTATCTTTCATGTATTTCTCTTAAAGTCATATAATTGTAGACTAAATGATGATTCTATACTCAATTATCTTGTATTCAAGCTTATTGATGATGAGTAAGAATGAAAGATAGAAAAGATTCTACAGAAGTGAAAAAGAAAGAGAATCTTATATTATAAGATACAATGAAAAGAATATTTCATTGAATATAATCAATGAATATCAAGCGAAGATATGAAAGATATCTTGAAGCTTATAAAAGCTTTCAAAATGAGGCTGAAACATGAGCAAAAAGCATAATCACTCACTTTCAAGCATAAACTCATTATTAGAAAAGAAGAATCATTGTATTATGATAGTTTCGCTCTCTAATGAGATGATCACATATGTAAATCAACAGACAGAAGAAAAAGATGCAAAGACATTCAAATGCACTCAACAAGAGAGCGTAATCATTACAACACAATAAACATCATGCAATCATCATTTCATCAAACATCTTTTACACAAGATAAGATTGCAGACTTCTTTTTCTTTTTCATTATCAGATTTACATTGAGACGTGAAGACAGAAAATTGAAAGATAACAGATTGTGCTAAAAATATATCAGAACAATTAGAAACATTAACAAAATAATATATAATTGAGATTGAATGTATTGCAAAGTGCTTTACATTCAGAATTTCTTTGACAATGTCATTGATAATCATCATCTTTTTGACAATGAACTTTTGAATCTTTAGAAACTTGAGTTTATGAGTTTCTTCAAGATGATTCTTTACATACATTGCTGTCATTAATTTCTTGTAAAGAATTTTCTGATGAGCAGTGAATGTTGTCAAAGTGACAATCTCTTTTTCATTCTTAATTGCACTATCATGAATTTTCTGCAGACGAAAGAATTCATTAATAATTGAAATGCAGATGTTGAAAATCTAAACATTGAATCATGAGCATTTAGCAAATGTATCATATAAGTATATTTATTGCAACACAGAAATTCTCATTACTTGCATAGTGAGCACACTTCTTGTACATTGTCTTTCTTTGAAAGATGATGTCACACAGCAATGCTTTATTCTCAATGTGTAGAACTCAAGCACACTTTATACAAATCATTCTATTTAGAGCTTCAAAATCAGCAGCACTTCTTTTGCTTATTTTAATTATTGACAGCTGAAAAGCATCAATAATGATGTCAAGAAGTTGAATAAGCAAATCTCATCATTATTCTTCAATTTCGCGAAGTCTGTGAATTCAACAAGATCATCAATGAAACATCAGCAATCATTTCTTCTTTCATCATTTTTCGAATTTTTTCTTTGATAGCGAAGATGTACTCAAAAGTTTGAATAGTAAAAATGATGAATTCTCAATCAGAATTTGATGACATCTGCATCATCATAAGTGATTTAGCATCAGCAGCACAACAATCATTACATCTGATCAATGTTTTTTGAGCAAACTTATAATATTGTTAATTGCAATAATAATTATGAAACTTTAAGTGTAACATCACTTACTTTTGCAATGATCTTGATTTGAACATCAGTTGACTTCATCATCTTATGACTCTCTTTGAACGTCGCTGTGCATTCATGATTCATGATCTAGATCTCTTACTTTTACAATACAGATATACTCAAAGTTTGTCAAAAGTAATCATACAATGATAAAGATATAATCATGATTGAAAAAAGATGAAGTTGAAGAAAATGAAAAGTTGAGAGAAACTGAAAGAGCAGTAAACAAACAACAATTGTTATTCATTCTGATCTATGCTTTATCATCTCAATCACATCATTTACTTGAAAGATAAACAATGTCTATGTGCTATTTACACGTCATCATTGCTGTCATTTACATCAACTACACATTACATATACTATTTATAATGTCATTTATATGCATTATAATTGAAGATGAATCATCATTTAATCAAAAATTTCTCTTTTTCTTATTTTCTTACAGAGATTTGAAGATTTTTATCAAGAGCTTCTAGAGTAAATTAATGAATGTGCATCATCATTTATCAAAGTAAACAACAATATTAAATTATTGAAATCAAGAATAAACTTTCTTAAAAGAGAAGACAATTGTCATGATGAATTAATACATAGAGATTAAATCAGAAACTGAGTTGAAGATCAGATTTGAGTTAGCTTTGAAACTCTATGACTTTGTCAAGACATCATTTAGACTACGTCATATCTTTGACTTAATATATCATGAGTTATGTTGTGCTCAACTTGACAATGCTTGACAAACTCTCTATAGTTGATTGATTCTCTCGAGTTATCAAAAGCTTCTTAATAATTAACTCTATCAAAAATATACTCATTCTGTGTTTGCTTAAAATATCACATTGTCATATCACTTTTATAAATCTCGTTTATTCATTTAGTAAACTCAATCATCACACTCATTGCTCAGTTAACTGAGTATTTTGATGAAACATAAATTGATCAGCTTGATGTTGTTTTGCTCTGAAGTTCAATTGTTCATCTTGTAACTGACTGATCTTTTTCTCTAGCTTATTGTTTTTATCAAAAGTGACTTCTAGTTATTTCACTCTCTTTTTATGATCATCTTGTACAAAAAGTCAATGTTCATTGAGTTGTAAAGTTAAGTTTTGCTGACTTCAAAGCTTGTTCAGCATATTGATGACTTTGTTAAGTTGATTGTTGACTTAATGAAACAGTTGTTCTTCAATGTTTATGTTTCATGAGATGATAGCTTTCTCAGCTTCAACTGAAGCATCAATGAGTAGAAGTGAAACTCTTTTATTGACAATGCTTCTAAACAGATGAGTTGTTCAAAAATTAACTGACTTGACGTTGCATGTCATGATGAGATAAGATAAAAGTTGTTAAGATAAAAGTAAATGAAAGATTGATGTTTTGAATTGATGTTTTTTAATGAGTGAAAATTCAAAGAATCTCTTGTGAATTTCAGGTAATAATTGAGTGCTTTATTCAAAGAATTTCTTGCAAATAGAATGATGAAAATAAATGTAGAATCGAAAAATTTCTTGCAATCTAAAATGATGATGCAAATTTGAAGAATTTCTTGCAAATTTTTCTTACTGAATAGATTGTTTTGTATCATTTATTCATCAATAACAGAGTAGTAGATGATGAGCATTTATCTAATGTTAGAAATCTGTCTAAAGCGAGTCAGATAGAGATGTCATTTAACTAGAAGATAAATGCTAAGAAAGAAAGATAACTACAGAAAAGAAGCTGACTACATATGTATGTTTCTCAGTCAACGCTAGACTTAATAAAGACTAGTCAAGATGACGAAGCGAGAATAAATCTGACAAGATTAAAAGACTGAGTCTGACAAGGCTAGAATCATGACAAGTACAAAGTCAAATGAAAAGATCTAGATAGAAATGACAAATGATACTATGTCGATAAAGAAAAATTCAATGATTCAGAGAAAGTTTTGAACGAATTTCATAAGTTATATTCAAGCAAATCGCGCTAAATATCGAAATAACTATCAACAAAAGTGAGCAAATGAACTACATTCATGCAAACATGAATTTTCAAAGAAAGAAGTAATGTTACAAGCATATCAAGATCAATAAGACTGAACAAGACTGAAGCTTTAATCAATTTGTAATGCATGCTAGCAAGTATTCTGTGTAATGATTAAAACTAGTCAATAATTTAATCAAGATCTGACTCAAATTTGACTCAGATATGACTCAACATCTTTTTTCTTTCTCAACACTCTTTTCTTTCATTAACATCTTGTTCATTTACATCATCTTCTTTTCATGTCACAAACACATTTCTTTCGAGTCTAGCGCAGTCTTTGAACATTACATAAATAGAAGTTTTTATATCAATCTTTTTCTGTATTCTTAATATTCAGTTATAATTATTTCTAAACTGATTGTCAAGTCAAGTTTCAATATCAATCTTCTGACTCAACTTAAGTACTTGATATCAATCTTTTGATTCAACTCAAATACTCGAGAGAGCTATGATAGAAAGCTATAATAGAAAGCTATAATAGAAAGCTATAATAGAAAGCTATAATAGAAAGCTATAATAGAAAGCTATAATAGAAAGCTATAATAGAAAGCTATAATAGAAAGCTATAATAGAAAGCTATGATAGAAAGCTATGATAGAAAGTCATGACGAGAAACTATGAAGACTGTTTGATAGAGAGTCATGAAGAAAAGTCATGAAGAAAAGCTATGATAGAGAGTCATAATAGAAAGTCATAATAGAATATTTATCTATCTATCTTCATGTCTTGATGAGTCGAGTCGAGAATTTCAAGTCGATACTCGATTTCAACCCTCTGACTCGACTCAAATACTCAGATCAAACATCTTGATTCAACTCAAATACTTAAGTCAAGAATTCTGACTTGAATCAAGTCTTGACGAGTCAAGTACTCAACTCGAACTTGAGTACTCAACTTGACGCGATCAGTCTAATTATTTCTAAAAATCAAGTACTATTAATTCTGATCTTCATTGATTGTATCATTTAAACATGATTCTGACACAAATTCACAGTTCAAGATGAATGAAATTTCTCACTGCTCAGATTTCAACAGTTTACTTTTTAAGCATGAGTTGCAGATGTTTTGTTTATGATACATATATATATCACAGTCGATTTCTTCTTTAATCACATTGACATGCACTACTGTTCTCTTAAGTTATACAGATGATATTTTCAACTAAAGATTGATTTTATCATCAAAACATTCAAGAGTCAGAACTCAATGAAGAAATAAGATTTTTAAGATTAACAATCATCATCATTGTATATCATGTTTTGCAGACGCTCACTTTGCTTGTAAAGTGTGCAACTTATCTGTTTCATATTATTTGTAAAAATCTTTTTCATGCAGATTGATCATGTTTTACAGAAATGTTCATATGCTACACTTTTAATCAAACAGCGTAGTTCAATCATTCTTTATTAATTTGCTTGTGTTTCTCTTCTTTTAACAAAGTTTTTTCATCAATGTATCATTTATGTATAAAATATCTGTATTTGAACATTTGTTAAATGATATTAATGAGTGTCAGAATCGTGTCTAGATGATACAATCAATGAAGATCAGAATTGATAGTGCTTGATCTTTAAAGATAGCTATAACTGAATATTAAGAATACAGAAGAAGATTGATACAAAAGCTTCTATTTATGTAATGTTCAAAGACTGCGCTAGACTCGAAAGAAATGTGTTTGTGACATGAAAAGAAGATGATGTAAATGAACAAGATGTTGATGAAAGAAAAGAGTGTTAAGAAAGAAAAAGAATGTTGAGCTCTATTTGAGTCAAATTTGAGTCAGATCTCGACTAGATTGTTGACTAGCTTTAATCATTACACAGAGTACTTGCTAGCATGCATTGCAAATTGATTAAAGCTTCAGTCTTGTTCAGTCTTATCGATCTTGATATGCTTGTAACAATGAGATTCTTAAGTTTGCTTATGTTGAATTTAACAAAACTCATAAGTTGTTCATGTTATAATAACAAACATACAGTCTTAACAAGATTTATACATAGTTAACATGTAAATTTAAAGAATGTTCATGATTCAAGTTCTTTTTGCTAATCATTCTCAACAAATCAAACACAAAAGTGTTCTGTCTCAATTCTCATCATCATGATGACAAGATGCTGAATTGAGTGATTTTCATAAACAATTTTTCTTCTAGTTCTGCATTTTATTTAACTTTCTCATTTGCATGCAGATTAATTTTGTAACATGTGCATTGAAATTATCAAAGTTTGCATAATCATGAAAACTCTGCATGCAATCAATGCACAATGCTTCATCATCATGTAGCATCTCAATATCATTTAAACTTTTAATAATCTTTAAACTTTATTGTAACTAAATAGTAAATTTGTAGTCAGCATTGCATACAGATGAGTTTCATTGCTGATCAATAATGTTACAACTTTAATCTTCATTTATTCTTCATTTAATTTTCATTTGATTTCATTTTAATTAAGTTTAGTGAAAATCTGATTTAAAAGTGATATTATTGAGACTTTGCATTATATGTGTAAAACATCAATTCAATCAAGTTTAACACAGAACTGAGAAACATATATATAAAAATTGAGTTCTTTTCTTTAAATACTTTTCTTTCTTAACATTTGTTTATTAGTTAAATGACATCGATCTTTAAATATAAAAAACAATCACAACGCATGCATCACAACTTTTGAAAAAGAGCATTACAAATAAGATAAAGTGAATCTAAAAAACGATTGAATGATGATGAATTGCATGAATTGCAGTAATGCTGATTCAAAAATGATTGCAAACGACGTCAATTCATCACAAGAAAACAGAGATGCAGAGTTAAAATGCTTACATATTGATGAAGAGAACGTTGCTAACATTATTGATTTACTAATAAAGATATCAACGTTAGAGAAAGAGAAGAGCAAAGATCATTCATGAAAAGAGATAGCATTGAAACTGATTCAACATCTTCGACTTGATTCAAAAGAAAAACATCATGTGAATCAGAATGCATTCATCACGAAGAATGTATAGAAACTGAAGACATTAGTTCAACTGCTCAACAAGCAGTTGCATACACAGAGAAGCATGCGTCTTTCAATGAAAATTACATCATAAGCAAACATGACAAGAGAAGAAATGACAATGAGAGAGCAACGTCTCAGAAGTGACTCATCATTGCTTTGCAAGAAATGAGAAATCATGATTAAAATAATGAACAGAAGAGAAATAAAAAAGATATAAAAGAAGTTGATTGAACAGATGCTACAGAAAATTGCAGATGTGTTGACAAATCAAAGAAATTTAATCATGTTACTTCGCAAGCTGAGCAGCAATAATATTTTTCTTCACGCAGTTAGTTCAGATGCTTGAGCAAATCTGAAAAAGACTTAAACATGAGCAAAAGAAATCGCGAGTTTAACATGTGTAGCACGTTGAATCTTTGCAATGTTGACACATGAAGTATGCACTACAATAAACATGAACAATCAGAAAAAAATCATTGAAAGACTGATAAAAAATAATGCAAAACTTCATGAAAATCTGAAAGTATTAAGAATAGTCTGACTCAAGAAGATAGCAAATAGCAAAAAGACTCATTCATTGCTCATTGTAAAGATCACGATCAAAGCAATGATAAATTGACTAATGAACATGAGCATGCTGAACTCATATCAAGAATGTGCATGCAAGCTATTTGAAAAGAACTGTTGCATCATGCAATGCTTCAGATGTCACGAATTTGATCACATGACTAAGATTTTCAGAAAGAATCAGCGTTGCAAAAAGTATGCAGACAAGCATAGATCTGTTGTCAAGTTCGAATTGCTCAACTCAACTCAAGTTGAGTTTCAGAGTTGAGTTGAGTTGAGAAAGATCAACTCAACTCAATCGAGTTAAGTCAGACTCTCGACTCAACTCAATCAACTTGACGAGTTGACTCAAACTTGACAACATGTCTAGACATTTTACTTATTTGAAATAAGTACTAGTAAAATGATATTATGAAACTTTAAAATGTGTGTGTATGAATAATCTTTATTTACATGTCAAAAAGAAATTTATATATATGTAGAGAAATGTCTTCGACTTCTCTATTGTTGACTCAGATCTCAGTCACTGTTTCTAACTAAATTGCTTGAAAAATGCGTAAGCAATTTCATGAAAACAGTAGATTGCAAAATGAATTGCAAAACTATTTACATGAGCTTTCTATTGATGTCTTCTTGTCTTCTTTGCTCAGACAATGCATTCAATTTAGCTTTATTCTTAAATGATGATTTCTTCTTGAAATTAGTCATTTCAAAGCTACGTTTACGTGTTGAAACAGAACTCAACTTCAAAGAAGAAGTCATCTTGCGCTGTTCTTTTTTCACTGCTAAAGATGACAACTTAGATTCTTTATTTAATTTAGAGACTGCAACGAATTTCATCAAATTTCTTTGATTCATTATCTTTTGTAATGATTGATTGTTCTTCTTCAATCTGTTTCTCTCAGTCAAGTGTGATGTAACTTGATCAAAATGAGCAGACGTTGAAAATCAAGCATTCAAAAGTGAAGTTGTCGTAAATCTTGCTGTTGTAGATCTTGCTGTCATAGATCTTGCTGTTATAAATTTTGTTGTCATAGATCTTGCTGTATTAAATAATGTAGATAACGAGAATTCTTTGAAGTTTGAGAATCTAGATTGCAAAGATGATATGAAAAGATCAACATCAAGTGTATCATCATTCTTCAGCTCTGATATTGTTAATTAAATGTCTGATGATGAACAATATAACATTACTTATCATGCTCATTATCATCAACATCATCATTTGATGATGCATCGCTGATATACTTTAAATCTTCATTAACGTCGATGATGAAGATTAAATCTTTGTTCTTTTCTTGTTTCTGTGTATCGAAAGCTCTTTTCTCTTCAATAAGCTCGTAAAACTAAATTTTGCTTTCAACTTCACAGCATTTGCATGCTTAATCATCATGATATTTAATATGATGTTGACAACAAGAGAGCTGCAACAATAAGATAATAAGTCTTGTTTCAAATTGAAAACTCGTTCAACATTTGTTGAAATAGCTGAAATTGCTAAAATATCTTGAGTCATTCTGCTTAAATGAACAAAGTCTCTGAAATGATTTCTTCAGAACTTAATGAGATCGATGTCTTGAACAATGTTTAAAGCTTATTAGAATTTGATATTTCAAACTATGTGACTGCAAAATCAATTGCAAAATTGATTGCAAAATTGATTGCAAAGAAATTATGAGACAACATTAATTGTGCAACAAACGAAACAAAAAGAAGAAAAACTAACTCTGATTTAAATATTGTTTCGCTTCGTTTGTTGAAACAAGTGATGACAAATTGTGACGTCTGAAATTTCGTTTAGTGACTATATCTGTAATGAAAGATGATTGTTGCAAGACTCTTTCTTGAAATTGATCTTGCAATGTAGTTGAGTTGAGAGCGTAGTGTCTAGCATAATAATCTATAAACTCTTGTTTGTATCTTTGTTTATAGTCGCTGTCTTGTCATGTAGATCACTCGTATAGATTTAGTTTCTGATGAGAATCTATAATATTTTCAAGATTGTACATTAGCTTTCAATCATGATTGACATCTGCATAATATTCGAATAATTTGATTCAAGCTTGCGTTAAGACTTTCAAAAGTGAATGTTTTCAAGAATGCTGCTTTCTCTTCAGAGCTGTCATGTGATCTTTGATATGAAAGAACAAAACATCATAAACGATGTAAATTACATTGATGCTGAATTCGCGATTACATTCAAGTAAATCAGTGAATATCGCGAATGATTTGAGTAGTTCTACAAAATATTAAACATGTGTTCATTCTTCATTATTGAAAGATAGCTTTTGAAGAGTAGTATTTTCATTTTCATGAGTAGAAATATAACTCTTTATGAAGACTTGAAGATAAAGTGCTTTCAAAAGCATGAGACAGATGAAATTTCAATGAGTTTTAATGTCTTATATCATCTTGAGACAAAGTTTGAAATTACGTTGAAACTTGTGAAAGTTCTCTATTCTCTGAGAACTTTCGTTCATATAAACAGAAAGCTTTCGAATCTAATTAAACATTACTATAATGTCATGAATAAGAGTGTACTTTGTATTTTTGATCGCGATTGCAAAATCGATTGCAAAATCGATTGCGAAAATAATAGCAGAGCAAACTAACATAATAAATAAAAATTATTAATTATCTTGAACAATGTTTGAGATAAACTCTCTTGTATAAACATGCTTTGAAGACTAATCTTGAGTATTCAATACTTTTTCTCATTCTCATTCTTGAGACTTAACGTCAGCGATTTGAGTAACTGTTTAACAGCTAACTGAATTACATGTGCTAAACATGATAAATGTGAAGTAGCTGAAAACATTTGCAAAGTCTCGTCTAATGCAGTCATCATGACGTCATTATTGCTGATGTTGTCTGTGATTACAGTCATAACTCAATCTTGAATATCAAGTTCTTGCAATATTCATTCAGTAATACTGCTTAGATTGCTTTCAATATGCTTGTCTTCAATTTGTTCAAAGCTCAACAAGACTTTTCAATACTCTCAGAACTCAGTGTAATAAAATTTCATGATGAATAGAAAAGATAATTTATTAGAACTACTTCATTTATCTAGACTAATGAAGATTTTAGAATTCATTAATAATTCTTGAGTATGTTGACTTGAACAACAGTTGCTTGATTCTTGAAAGAGATCATAAGTTTGATTCTGTGCAGCAGAGTAATGCTTGATCATGTCATTTCAAATGCTCATCGAAATTGAACATTGTTAATAACGACATGAGAAATGTTCAAAGTGATGAAAGTTTTTTGAAGTTGTAGTGCAAAGACTTCTGAAGTATATTCTTGATGAAAAACATGATGCTGTAATTTGTTAATCTTTTGCAATCTCTTTTGCAATCTGTTTTGCAATCTATTTTGCAATCTGCAGTTAAGAAGCAACTTATCAAAGCTTTAACTCTAACAAAGTTACGAATGTCTTGAACTTTCGTGATCTTAGTTGCTAAGTTTGTGCATTTATCACAATCTTTGCTATTCAGATGATGTTTCATAATGCTGTTATTGATGCTTTTATTGTTAAAATGCTCATAAACATGCAAACACAAATGACAAATGAGTTTGAGTCTTTCGCTTTCAACTAAAGCTGTCTGATAGAAGTTATTTCATATTTCATCTGTTCATGTTTGTGAGATTCACTTTGAATGATGATAGTCTGATACTTTTCATTCTACTTGCATTGCATATTGAGTTTGCTTTCATCAATTCAGAAATATATGTTGATATTCTTGCTCATGATCGTATAGCATATATTGTTCATCGTGTAATGATGACAGTTTGATGAACACGACAAAGACAATGTTAGAAGAAGAAGATCAAGCATTATCATGCTCGCTGTTGTCAAGATTCTCTGAAGATATATTTATAGAACTGAATAAACTTTTCATACTTGCTTGCAATTTCGATGTTCTGTTTCAAGAAGATGACATAATAAGTAAGTTAAATGAAAAAGAGACTGCAAAAAGAGTTGCAAAAAGAATCAAAAACAAGTTTGATCTTTTAAGCATCATTAAGCTTAGAGTTTGAAGATCAATGCAAATCATGCATCACTGTTAACTTGTGATTGATTGATTCTTATTTTTTAAATTAACTGTTAATTATTCTAAAAACTAGCACATTTTAATAGATTTCAAACATCATGATTGACTAAGAAGCTTATTACAAATACAAGAAAATAATTATACAGAGATGAACTGAAGTACAAAATAATCGTTGCACAAAATTATGCAAAAAGAATGTTTAATTCTTCTGTTCACTTCTGCTATTTAATTACTACATGAAAGTATGATGTGATGCTGCATGCAATAAATGATTCTATCTATCAGCTTGTGACTACAAAACTAGCTAGATTGTTGATTTAGAAACGCTTGATTTCTAAGATATAAGCATTAAAAGAATCAAAAAGATTACTTGACTTCTTAATTTTGAATATTACTTTTCAGATTTCATGTATCAATTTGTGTGAAATATTTGATGTTCATTCATACTTGTCGTAGTCAAAATTTGTCAATCAATTCTCAATCTGATCTGATAACATAATTCACTTGCATGACTTGTTCTTAATTGTCTTTCTTCTCGATCATACTACACGTCATAGAGTTTTCTCAGATGTGATGAATGATTCTCGAAAGCGCTTTGATGTCAATTTGCAATCTCGAGAGATATGATAATTTCTGAAGAAGACTCGACGATACTGATCACTCTCTGCTTTTCTATATATCACAATGTTAGTATAAATATTAAAATACAAGTCGCGAAATTAATTGCAAAATTAATTGCAAAATTAATTGCAAAATTAATTGCAAAATTAATTGCAAAATTAATTGCAAAATTAATTGCAAAATTAATTGCAAAATTAATTGCAAAATTAATTGCAAAATTAATTGCAACATCAAGAGCAAAATCAAAAGCAAAATTCAAATAGTAAAAGAAATAATAATCATGTTGTAAACAAGATTACAAAAAGAACTGTTAAAAACTTACACAATAAGACGACATGCTACGTCTTTTCAGAAATTCTGAAACTGTTGAAGAATCTTCATTGTCAATGCTTCTTTGATGACATTCAAGTCATTCATCATCTCTTCATTTGTCATCATCTTGAGCTTTTCTTTCAGAAGCAAGTCATTCATCTGATATTGTTCTTTCATCTGAAGATCATTAATGTCAGAGAGTTTCTCTTATTGAGAATTCTTCACATTCGTATTAAAATAAGTGCTTAGTACTGAAGAATCTTGATTGAGGCTTGCGACATTGAGACGCGCTCTTACATGATTCATTGTATTTTATTTCGCAATTCTATGAATTTATTAATATTTGATTGCAAAAAGAATTGCAAAAAATATCGTTGATTTCATTTGCTATTTACATGCGCAGTCAACAAGAACTCACAATCATTATTTGATGCTTGTAGATAGACATTCGATTTTTTGAATTGCTTGATTCAGTAGAAATGAATGTTTCTATCTCTGTTCTTGACATCTTCTATTTCTTTTTCATCATTCATCATTCTTTCAACTCAACTTCTAGTCTTTTTTGAATGAGAATTATTGAAATAATTATCATTTATCTTGCGCTTGTTAGTTGACATCATTGCAATGATGATATAGAGTAGTAGTGAAAGTGTAGATGTAATATTTTAGTAATTTAGATGATGATTGTGAGTTAAAATAATGAAGTTCAATTGCAATAATAAGATATGAACTTTAAACTTCAATATCTTGATTTAAGATTTTAAGATTTAGATCATCAACATTAATTCAGTCATGTAATCATTAACTTTTTTTCTTCTTTGTAACAATTATCTTCAAACAACAACATACTGCAATCATGATTGCAACAGCTCAGTAAGTTATGTATCAGCTTCACGAGTTTATAGAAGATCGCAAAACTGATTGCAATACAGAAATAATGAGTTTAACGTCAATAACAAAACGCTACTCAGCACTTTTGATCATGCAACTGACGAGATTTTGAACTCGATTTTGAATTCAAATGAACTCTTCAACTTGCACAAATTTATGTACATGTTTCGTTTCTTATTACTCTTGCAAAACTGATTGCAAAGTAGAAATAATATTACAGCGAATTCTAAATTCAATCACGAGTCAAACAATAGATCATGATTGTCAAGCAGCTCAGAATCATCATTGTCAAGCGCATCATCATCATTCTCATCATCATTTAGTAAAAAACTTCATAACAAGCAATTTGTCAAAAAGATGCTTCGAAAACAGTCAAAAGTGAAGTCGAGAACTGATGATAAAAAGATGAAGTTCATCAAAGTAAGTTTGAGACTTACTAGATTGCAAAAAGAATTGCAAAAGTAATTTCAAAGACGCTGATCATATGTTAGAATGTTTCACTCATTGAGTCAGCTCATGTTATCAATGTCATCATAAAAAGTGATCTTATCAAGCTCAAGAAAATGCGAAAATATTGCAGAGAGACTGTGATACTTCGTGAAATTTGTTGATATCAAAGAACAATCAACTTACTTATTTCAAAGCTGTTGTTTCAGCATGTGATTCGCGAAGTGTGTCATGAATTGATTGAAGTCAATCTTCGCTTTCAATCAAAAGCTATAGAGACATTGCAGAAGATGACGAAAGCGTGACTGATTGCAATGTATGAAGATTAGTTTCACGATCAATTTTGCAATCAATTTTGCAATCAATTTTGCGATTCAAATACTGATTACTTAACAGACATCAATCTTTGCGCAATTCACGCAAAGCGTGTAATCATTCAAGCAAAGAATATGAGATTAATTTTTCATCTTATGAGCGAAAAGTTTACATTTGAAGTCTGTTCAAATTACATGACGAAGTAAATAATCATGTTACTATGCAATCAGAATGCAACGCTGTCGCAAGACAAATAGATAGTAAATACAATTTTTGCACTATCACACTGTTAGTGATACTATTGCTTTCGCGCATAATTCAAGTTAATTCTTATCGCTTTTGTCAATAACTTTAGTTTTTTTTCCCTTGAATGTAAAGTCAATTGATTAACTACTTGTATGCATGAGATTTCAGCGCAAACGAAATTTCTGCACACACTAACTAAAACTATCTATATTGATGTCATTTTAGCACGTCAAACTCTAACTATTTGTTGCTAATCTTTCTAGATTAGAGTGCATGAAAACTCAGTTTGCGTGAAAATCTCATGCATACAAGTAATTATTCTATTTTTAGAAATCGAATTCAAATTCAGTCTGCATGAAAATTCTGTGCATATGAGTAAGTATACTATTTTTAGAAATTGAGTTCAAGCAATTCAACTTGATTTCGAGTTGAGTTCAAGTTGAGAAGAGTCAACTCAATCTCAACTCAATTCTAACTCAACGACAGATCTAGACAAGCATCACATAGAAAAGTGTGTGATGTCTTCGAATAGAAGACGTTGTATCAACTGCAACAAAAATCACGAACTCTGAAGATACATCTATCTCAAGTGATAACAATAGATGAAACAAACGTTTGAAATCTATAGAAACAGATCATTCAAATACTCTGAAATGTTAAAATACAATTGCACACTCTTCTCGCTGTTTCTGAACTCTTTAGATTCAATGAACTCTTTAGATTCAATGAATTCTTTTGATTCAATAAATTTCTTGAACTCAGCAACAATCATGCTGAAAACACGCAGTTGAATCATTAATGAATCAGCTTAATAGATAGTAAAGATTAAGAAGAGATGAGTCGATCTTTTCTCTTGCGTAAGTAGTGACTCAGATGAGACAACATTTGAGCAGATTCAGAAATGTTTAATCAGAAAGCAAGAAAGATCATTGATGATTGAAAGCATACAAAGAGTTTTCTCATTGCAGAGTCAACAACAGCTATGAATAACTTTATGACAGAACAGTCTTTTTTACGAATTCTACAGTACAACATCAGAAAATCATTAAAAATTCAAGAATCATTTCTAATTGACAGAAAAGTTTGCAAATTCAACATAGTAACTATACAGAAGCAAGATTGCAACAACAATGATTCACAGTCATTTAGCTCAGCACACAACTTCTTTCATCTAGTGAAAAACTCATCATCTTAATCAAGAACATGCATATACATTAACAAACATTTAAGACTCAATCAATGAATAGTAGAAATAGTTGAATCAGACATTTGCTCAATCAGAATATTAACTTGCAACACAGATGATAAAACGCAGATGCTAAGAATTCTAAACATTTACAACTCATGCTCACTGTTTACTACATTTACAAAGAAATCTTTAATCATTTCTCATTTGAATGAACTACTCAAGAATGATTGCAAACAATTGATTGTAGAAGATTTCAATCTACATCATTCTCATTGAAGAAAGTGAAGATGCTTCACTCATCATATGATGATTGATACTCTACTAAACGTCATTATAAACACAAGGCTGAAATTATTGCTGAAATCAGACATTATTACTTGCAAAGCTCATAATCAGTTTACGATGATTAATCTAGTCTTTAGCAGCGAGAAAATACAGTTCATGATATGCAAGTGCAAAATATGAATTAATCTGCATCAAAGATTGAATCATCTTTCAATCATCACAGAACTATGTTTACAAACAATCTCAGTGCAACTATCAACTTGATGACTTTGAAAGAAAATGAATACAGAAGCATTGAAAGCTTATCTGTGAATACATTTATCTTTGAAACATTCTTTAGATGACAAGACTATAATGAATGACAAAGTGTGTAAAATTATCAGAGTGCTACAAAAAATCATTGAGAAATTTATCTTCTTGACAAAGTCATCAAATTGAGCAAGAGACTTTTGAAATCAAAGTTGCTTTGAAGTAGTAATAAAATCAAGATGACTGCAAATCATATGAAAAATGCAAGATACATTAAAAGCATGAAATGAATATTTGAAGCACAACAATCATAAAAACAAGATCATTCAACAAATGAAATGCACACACTTTAAATCACAAATGCATGAGTTGAGCGAAGCATTCAAATTGATATAATGCTTTGCAAAATGAGCTAGAATCGAAAGTCAACTATCTAAAAAGCTTTCTCAGTTTTCATCACTGAAGCGAAGCAACATTGATTACATGACAACGATGTTCAAGAAAAAAATCGAAATACTGCGAAAAAAGTTCTTTCTCTCATTTTCTCAAGCAGATGTCAATGACATCGCAAGATCATTCATATCTCTGACAATCTCATTCAATTTACGCATCACAAAAAATGAAGTGAAGCGAACAATTAAATGAGTAAAAGTAGACAAAACATCAAGCACTTCAGATATTTCAAACAAAGTGCTTCAAGCAAGTCTTGCAGAACTGATCTCAGTATTGATGAGTTTATTCAATGCATGTGTAATACATAAGTATCATTTGAAGCAGTTCAAAAAAGCTCAGACAATAGTACTATGCAAATCAAAGAAAAGTGATTATATTGATTTGAAAACATATTGACTCATTGCTTTGTTCAATATCATGAGCAAAGCACTGAAGTTAATCATGATCAAAAGACTGAGTGACATAGTTGAGATTCATCACATGCTATCAAATGCTTAAATAAGAGCAAAATGCAAGCAATTCATGATCTTGATGTTAAATCTACTAATAGATCAAGTTCACACAGTGTAAGACTGCAAAATCAAATATGTAATCTTCATGTTAAGCTTAGACATCATCAAAGCGTTCAATCAAGTCTCACACATCAGACTTCTGCATATGCTGAAAATGAAAAGAATGTTAAGCTACATAATTAAATGAACACGCAGCTTTCTAAAGAATTGAAAGACATCACTAATATTCAATGAATAAATGAGCAATATATGCAAGATAAACGCAAACATATTGCAGAAATTTCTCATTTCATCAATTTTCTTTCTATTCTTCAACGCAAGTTTAATTGAAAAATGCAAAGCATTGAGAATTAAAATTAAAGTACTTAACTTTGTAAATGATATTAACATTCTAGTTTACAACAGATTCACTGAAGAAATCTGCAGAACATTAAGCAAGATACATGATGTTTGCACGAAATGAGCTTGCATTTATGATGCAACATTTGCATCAGAAAAGTACAAGCTTACACATTTCACTAGAAAATTAAAAAGATTCAACATGATGACTAGCATATAAATAAAAAGCTCAGTTATCAAATCAAAATCAGATGTATGAGTTTTAAAGATGCAACTGAACATGAAATTACAATGAAGTGCATATCTTCAACAAATAAAGATGAATCACGTCATAAGAATGCTGACACTTAGTCATCTTGAAGTCTTTACATGAAAAGCTATCTTCACAAAAGTGAAATAAGTATACTCAGCAGTAGTGAGATCAGAAATTGCATTTGAAGCATCAGTTTGACATCAGCGTGACAAGAAAAATGAACTGTTGAGCAAAGAATGCAAATTAGAAACACTTCAGAATCAAACTCTGCGTCACGTAGCAAAAGTATTTAAAAGAGTAAACATTGAAACTTTAAAGACAGAAACATATATGAACTCACTACATATTCATTTGAACATGCTACAGAATAAAATCATGTTACACAGTTGAATCAATGATTGAACATAAGAGATCAGATAAACATGCAAACTAATACATGCTCATTTGATGAAAGTTAATCGCGTCATTTCTCGCTTACTCATTATCAAGAAAATAATACTTCTGAATGTTTTCATTCAAGAAGATGCAAAGATACAGTTGAGATGCAGATGATGCATTCTCTTCTTCACAATGATTTCAACAAGCAATAGTATTGCAATAAAGCAATATCATAAGAATCAATGAAATCAATGATGAAAAAAGTACAGAGAATATGTTGCAGATGTCAATGCAATTTCAGCACAAAGATTGCATCTGAGCAATAAGATGATAAAGATGCATGATGATTTTCAGAAAGCAGAAAGCACTCTTGCAATGCACATCAAAACTGAATGCATAGATTTGAATGTTTATTTGCACTTTAAAAACATTTCAGACATGAATAGCTTGCGATGTGACTGCAAATAAAGTCATCAGATGATGAAGCATATACTCATGCACTGCTTGAATTGATCACATCTGCAATCAAGAATGTTACTGTTACAAATGTGTCAGAATTGATTAAAACTAGTTAATGATCTAGTTAAGATCTGATCTAGATCTGACTCAGACTTGATTCAGATATGACTCAGCATCTTTTTTCTTCTTTAGCATCTTCTAATCAGCTTCTATTGTCTTCTAGACAAACACATTTCTTTGTGTTACGAGTGATCAAAAAATTTCTATGACAAACACATTTCTTTATGTCATAAACATCTTTCAAATCAACATCTTTCTTATGTTTCAACACGTCTTCTTTGAGACTAGCGTCGATCTGAGTAACTACTATATAGAACATGTTCTTCTTATCTTTTATATCTTCTTTCTTCTGTATTCTTAAAGTCTTAGTTATAACTATCTTTATAGATCAAACATTCTAGTCACGCATGCACTCTGATTAGTTTCTAAACACGATTTCAACATTACTTTAAGAATTTGTTAATTACATGATACTGATCTTTATACTCATTCAAATTCACTCGACTGATAACGAAACGAGTATAAAGAAATTTGTATATTTGATGATCAATGACATCGAAAGACAGAACAACATCAAGAAATCAATAAAATCAATGAGAATATATGATCATGTGATTGCTAGAGAATCTATCGCTCAGTCAGTAGCATCTGTTCAAATCAATTAATAGAATCAATGATAAAGAATCTTCATTGATTGTTTGAAAATCACAAAAAAAAACTCTCAAATCAGTAATACTTTTCTCTAAAGACTAAGCACTTTAACAAATGATCTCACTATCTACTATCAAGCATCATCATTCGCTTGATCATCAAAATCTTCATCATAATTCAATCATTTGTGAATACTCAACTCAATTTCTTCAAGAGTAATCAAAGTCTCAATTCAATCATCTATCTTGAGTTATCTTCTTGTTTATCAAAATTTCTTAGAACTGACTTTGTATGAAAACATCGTCAATTTATGTCTCATTCTTAGACACTTGATGAATCTCTGAAAGTCTCTACTCTTTGAGATATCAAAAATGTAAAGCAGCTACAACATTGAGTTGAACAAGACTCAGAAGTTTTTCTAAAAGATCTAAATAATCTTCAAACTCAACGAGATTTAGATGTAGAAGCTTGTGAGCTATTTGATAAAATACTCAGTGAACAGATATGAAAGACTCATTTCGAGAAAATTGATCAAGCAAAAGAATGATTGAATTTAAATCTTAAAAAGCTTCAAGATCAGCTGATGAAACTACAACATCAACTGCGATTGACTAAAGAAGATACTTTTACTTCTTTCATCATGTTCAATTCATTCAAGCAATCTCAAAAGCTTTCAAATTCATCTCTGTTTACTGATGAAAAAGAATCTATCTGAGATGATTGACAAGAAAAGATTCGCGACAAGTTAGAAATCAACGTCGATCATTTTGACAATGACAAAGTCATACTAGTTTACATTCATTCTTGAATCAGCAAAGACGCAGTCAAAGTCATTCTAGTCAGACGTCAGCGAGATTCATTGAACTCTTATTCAATGATTGACAATCTACTAAATGAACTTTCTCAGCTTTATGATGATTCTGACAAAGAGACAAACTTTCGAAGAAAATATGCTAATCTCATTCAAGAAAAAAGCAAATTCAGCGACTTTTATTCAATATTTCAACGTCTGTTCTTTTATCTAGAGTATCACGAAAAGCAATTGATCATTAATTTATGAGACAAGATAGTTTATCATCTTCATGCAGCTTGAAGTAGTTAGCTGATTCAGTCAGAATCTTTCAATGAAATTCGTAGTTATCTGATTCGTTTGAACATGAGACATGATACTATCATATTCTCTGATCAATTAAATACTTCTATTTCGATTTTTTGAATTTCGTCAAATACAAAGCACTTAAGTTGATTGCGATCAACTTTGATCTCTTCAGCAGCTCACAGCAAGATCTCTAAGATGCTCAAGCACTCAGTTTCATTCTTTCAGAAAGAGTCATTCTTGATTCAAAACATAGACATCATTTCTTTTCAAGCACTAGTAAAACGAAAAAAGAAGAATCAGACAGAGATTTTTGCTATGTTCATTGAAGACATCAATAGAGAAATCATCTACAATACTCAATGCAAACTAGATGTCATAAACGTCTTCTCAATCAATGAAATGACTCAGAATCTAGAAGATATTAAAGTCAAGCTATTATCGAAATATCAGAATTTTCTAGATGTCTTTGATTGAGCTTAAGCAGACAAGCTATCGTCTCATCGTTCGTATGATCATAAGATAGAGCTTACTAGTGACGCAACTTCATCTTGCTGTCAAGCATATTGAATGTCTCTTTACAAGCTTCAGAAAGTAAAGAAATATTTGAATGAGAATCTTTTTAAAAGAATTTATAATCTCTAGCAAAGCTTTGTATTTCTCACTCGTTCTGTTCATCTTGAAAGCAAATGAAGATTTATGATTCTGCGTTGACTATTGAAAGCTCAATGCTATTATCAAAAGAAATCGCTATTCTCTATCGCTCATAGATGAAGTAATTAACAAAATAGTTGATTGCAAACATCTGACTCAATTGAATATCATTTCGATGTTCAACAAACTACGAATGCACTCTGATAGTGAGAATTACACTATCTTTATTATCGCGTTAGAAGCATATAAATCAAAGATGCTATTTTTCAAACTTATCAATGATTCTGTCTCGTTTCAGCAATATATGAATGACATTCTTTGAGACTTTCTAAATGACTTTTGTCAAGTCTATCTGAACGACATTCTGATTTACAGCAAAACTCAACGAAAATATCAACAACATGTCAAAATGATATTAGATCATCTATGAGAAGCTGATCTACAAGTAGATATTTGAAAGTGCGAATTCAACATAGAAGAAACTGTCTTCTTAGAAATCATAGTTTCAGACCAAAGTCTTCGCATGAACTTTATCAAAGTGAAAGTCATAGTCAACTGAGCTACGTTGATCAATCTAAAAGAAGTTCAAAGCTTCGTGAAATTCATTAACTTCTATCGTTGTTTCATTAAAGACTTCTCGAAGCTAGTCAAATCATTCACTCAGTTAACTAGAAAGAACATATCTTTTGTATGAAACAAAGTCTGTGTTCAAGCTTTCGATGATCTAAAGAAACAAGTCAGCTCAATCTCAGTACTACGACATTTTGATTTCAAATGACAAGCTATTCTAGAAATTGATGCATCTGACTACGTCAAAGATGAAATTCTATCACAGTATGATGATGAGAAAGTTCTTCACTCAGTAACTTTCTACAGCAAAAGCATGATTCTCACTGAATGCAATTATCATATTTATGACAAGAAATTGCTAATCATTATTCAATGTTTCAAACACTGAAGACTTGAGCTTGAATGCATTGAACTACTCATTTAGATATTCATCAATCATCAGACTCTAAAGATTTTTATGAAAAATAAACAGTTTACTTGACATCAAGTCAATTATCTAGACATTCTATTCAAGTTCAACTTTCAGATTATATTTCAATCAGACAAAATAAACACTAAAGTCAATGCTTTAATCAGAATGTTTCTGATCGACATCTTTAAATCAACTCAACGTACTGAAAATCGCTATCAGATTATTCTGATACTTGATAGAATAAATATTCTAACTATTGAATCTGAAGTTAATCTCTATCAACGAGTAAAAGATGTCAACAAGACAAATGAGCTTTGCAATGAGTATAAATAAGCTATAAGAGAAAACAAGCTTAAGCTACATAGCACTGAATTGAAGCACTGCAAGATCATTGATGACGTTCTGTTCAGAAAAGATCTACTGTGAGTTTCTGAGAAAATGCATATGAAATTGCTAAAGAAAATTCATGATCAGTCTTTCATCTTTCACTCTGACAATCAAAGAACTATCAATCTAGTTCAACGTTTCTACTATTAATCAGATCATTGAGCAACAATTAGACATTACATTTGAAACTGTCATGTCTGTCAACAAAGCAAGACATTTAAAGATAGCATCAATGAACTTCTTCATTCTCTTTTGATTTCACAGAAACGCTGAAAAGATATAGCTATGAACTTCATTACTGAGCTATCTCTATCGAAAGATTATAACGTCATTTGCATAATCATATGTTGTCTCATCAAGAAACATCACTATGTTCTCTGTCATTGAGAAGACGATGACATCTCAGTCGAAGAAATGATTTAAATCATGCTATGAAACGTTTATTGACTTCATAATCTATCTAGTTCTATTGTTTCAAACAGAGACTCTCAATTCATATCAATCATGTGACAAAGTCTTTGCAAGCGACTAAGAATCACGACTAGTCTATTAACAATCTATCATTCTGAGATTGATGATCAATCAAAATGAGTTAATCAAGATGTTGAACGCAAATTAAGAATTTACTGTAACTACATGCAGAACGACTGAGCAAAATGACTTTCAATGATGAAATTCAGCGAAAATTTCAATATCTTCTCGATCATCTCAATGATCTCATTCTACTTTAATAAAGAATTTCACCTTCGAATGAGTTTCGATTCAGATACAACTGACTACAAGACAATTCGCGAACGTCTTGAAGTTAGAAAAGTTGATGATATTGTCATTTGAATGAAAGAGCTTCTTATTTTCGATCATCAACAATTGAAAAAGACGAAGCAGATCATTGAAGCTCAGATCAATAAACATAGACGAGACGTCATTTATGAAGTAAACGACTGAGTTTGATTATTCTCTAGAAACATAAAGACAACTAAATCATGTAAGAATTTGAAAGATAAACAGCTAAAATTTTATCAAATCACTGTCAAAGTTGAGATCTTCTATCATCTTCATTTATCAATAAGCATGAAGCAGCTGCATTCAATGTTCAGTTTAAAGCTATTATGTTCTTGTCTCAATGATTTTTTATCAGAACAGCATTCAGAATCATTTAGATTTCTCACTATCGAAAATGATGAGCATTGAAAGATAAATAACATTTTGAACTTTAGACACTATTGAGATTGAATATAATACAAAGTCAAATGAATGAGACTAGATTGAAACAATGAATGATACTATGTTGACAAAGAAGAATTCAAGAACTCAAAAGAAGTTCTAGTTGAATTTCATAAGCTCTATTCAGACAAGTCACACTAAATTGAAAAACAGTGAAAAAAAATTGCGTTTCATTTGTTTTATTCATGCGAACATGAATTTTCGAAGAAAGAAATAATATTACAAATGTGTCAAAGTTGATTAGAACTAGTCAATGATCTAGTCGAGATCTGATCTAGATCTGACTCAGACTTGACTCAGATATGACTCAGCATCTTTTTTCTTTTCTAGCATCTTCTAATCAGCTTCTATTGTCTTCTAAACAAACACATTTCTTTGTGTTACGAGTAATTAACAGATTTCTATGACAAACACATTTCTTTGTGTCACAAACATTTTTTGAATCAACATCTTTCTTGTGTTTCAACACGTCTTCTTTGAGACTAACGTCGATCTGAGTAACTACTATATAAAGCATGTTCTTCTTGTCTTTTGTATCTTCTTTCTTCTGTATTCTTAAAGTCTTAGTTATAATTATCTTTATAGATCAAACATTCTAGTCATGCATGCACTCTGATTAGTTTCTAGACATGATTTCAACAGCTATAAGATGCTGACTTTTTAAACTATTGAATAATCGTTGTCATCATGAAGAGTCTCAAAGCAGTAGCGAAGATGATGATGAAAATGAAGCTCTTGAAGCAATTTAAAGTGACTAGAACATTTGTTCTTTAATGTGCAATCAATGTGAACAAATTTGATACATAGTTTCAAAACTCACTGTTTTGACTGCGTGAAGCAGTTGTATAGACTGCAAGTGATTTTCTATCTCAAAGAATTTTGTTCACTTGATACAAATAGCATAAAGTTTCTCATGAGTCAATCTAATTAATATCACAAGAATGTATGAATTTATTATTATTATTATTATTATTATTATTATTATTATTATTATTATTATTATTATTATTATTATTATTATTATTATTATTATTATTATTATTATTATTATTATTATTAT
>JAABUS010002006.1_pt1 | contig 40730 bp, 33 predicted proteins | sample 5560161 | NCBI WGS metagenome assembly JAABUS01 (sample SAMN10711885, study PRJNA513376) | rock metagenome | isolation source: Antarctica rocks | place: Antarctica: Victoria Land, Trio Nunatak nord | collected 2016-01-04
GTAAGTTGACAGGATAACAACCGAACTTTTAATAAAAGCTGTATAGCCCAACTCTAATGTTTGCGAAACCTCCGGTGAAAGTGTGGGGCTGCCCTGCGTTTGGTTATCCGCGTTGGCTTTGTTTACAAAAGGGTTTATTTGGGTAAGGCTTGGCCGCTGGATACGTTTTGTATAAGTAAGCTTAACCGTGTTACCGCCTTTTAAAGATTTTGATACAGCTACACTCGGCACAAAAGTAGTGTAAGAGTTTGAAAACGGAGAAAGGCTCGGTTGTGTACGGTTGGTTGGTATACCACTTATCCGGGTGTTTTCTACACGTGCACCGGCCTGCAAACTGTAGCTTTTGGGCAAAGTAAAGGTAAAAACAGTATAGCCGGCGTAAACATTCTGGTTATAATTATATTGGTTGGAGGCTGTATCATTTAATAAATATACGCCTTCATTGTTATTTTGCCTGAAAATATTGAAATCACTGTTTATCCTGCGGAAGATAGATTTTCCGCCAGCTTCAAATTTGATTTTACTGTTGATCGGCAAAGTATAATCTGCCTGTGCAGTATATTCATCATTTTTACCATCGTTTGTACCTGTTTGATTAGGCGTATAACGGATGAAAGCTGCCGGCACACCAAAGTATCCTGTTGCATAGTTATTTGTTGCCTTGGTATGGCTCCACTGCCCGGAAATGGTCAGTTCTTCATCTTTTTTCTTAAACTTATGCGTATAATCTGCGTTCCAGTCAAATCCGTTTAAACTGGTTTTATTGTAGTTGGAACTGGTATATCCGCCCGAACCGGAAAACAGGCTATTTGTATTTAATGAAGTACCGTCGTTAGTCATGCTAAAACCAGTTGGTGCAAATGTGCTGGTGATAGAATTATACTCGTTGAAATCATAACTCCCATTTATAGAACCACGCAAGCCCTGCCGCGTGGTTTTGGATTCTGCAGCCTGCGTGCGGGTAATTGGGCCGGTAACACTCGTTAAATCTACCAAAGAAGTTTGCGGCCAGGCAGCGTTACCACCAAGATTGGCACCCAGTGATAACCTGTTGTGCTTATAGTTGAGGTTGATATTACCATTATTTTGCCTTGTGCCAATACCACCGTTTATAGCACCGCTAAAGCCGGAAGCTTTATTGGTTTTGGTAATAATGTTGATAATACCGCCGGAACCTTCGGCATCATATTTTGCTGAGGGCGAGGTGATTACCTCAACACTTTTAATCTGATCAGCAGGGATCGTTTTCAGTACATCGGCCAAACTGGTTGATAAGGCACCGGAAGGCTTTCCATTGATCAGCACCCGCACATTTTGATCTCCCCGAAGAGAAACATTTCCATCTAAATCAACCGATAAAAGAGGCACTTTACGCAAAACATCAGTGGCATTTCCACCAGAAGATGTTAAATCTTTTTCAGCATTGTAAACTAACTTATCAATGTGGTTTTCTATGAGTGACCTATCGGCTACAACATCTACGCCTTTCAATATCCGGCCACTTGGCGAAAGCCGTACGCTACCCAGGTTAACATCGGGTTTGCCGGGCGTAGTAACCACCGGATCAATGGTTTTTGTCGGATAACCGATAAAACTAACGGTCACTTTATATTTGCCGGCACTGATATTATTGATGCGGAAAACACCTTTTCCGTCCGTCACTACGCCATTTAGCGGAGCTTTTCCACCACTGCGGTAAAGCGTGATCGTTGCGTAATCAATTGGTTTTTTGCTGATAGAATCTATCACCGTACCCAAAATACGACCGGTAACTGAAGAACCGCCGCCACCGCCCGGAAACTGTGCATGGGCCGTGATTGCAAACAGGGAAAAGGTAAAAAGTATAAGTAAATGTTTCATTTCAATAGTTTTGGTATTAGGAGGCGCAAAATTGATAATTGTTACGGCCAAAAACTTTTTTTGTACGATAAAAGAAGCATTGTAACCCGTTCTTTACACTTTAGGCTAAATAGGATACTTCTTTTACCTGCAAAAAATTTGTTATGTTCTGTTAACTTATATTGGCAGAGTTATTTAGCAAAATATCAAACCACCATATTCACAATCCGGCCTTTCACCACGATCACTTTTTTAGGCGTTTTTCCGGCGAGGTATTTTTGAACATTTTCATCTGCCAAAACAAGCGTTTCCACTTCTTTTAGGTCGAGGTTGAGCGGGATTTCGAGGTTCGTTTTTGTTTTTCCGTTGATGGAAATCGGGTACGAAAACGCATCTTCCACTAAAAACTCAGGATTGAATTTTGGAAACGTTGCGTAAGATAAAGTTCCGGCTTCATTGCCTAAAAGCATCCATAATTCTTCGCAGATATGCGGCGCATACGGCGATAAGATGACCACTATATCCTGCAGGATGCTTCTTTTAGCACACTTTAATTCGGTTAGCTCATTTACCGCGATCATAAAGCTTGAAACGGAAGTATTGAACGAGAAACGCTCTACATCATCTTCCACTTTTTTAATGATTTTATGCAGCGATTTCAATTCAGATTTAGTTGGTGCTTCGTTTATCACCCTAAAGTTGAAGCTATCATCATGAAACAGTTTCCAAAACTTCCGCAGAAATTTAAAAACGCCTTCAATGCCGTTGGTGTTCCAGGGTTTGGATTGTTCCAGCGGGCCTAAAAACATTTCGTACATCCGTAACGTGTCCGCGCCATAACGTTCAATCATCTCATCCGGATTGACTACGTTGAACTTGGACTTGGACATTTTTTCTACTTCATGGCCGCAGATGTATTTGCCGTTTTCGAGGATAAATTCTGAGTTTGCGTACTCCGGACGCCATTTTTTAAACGCTTCGATATTCAATATATCATTATCTACTAAACTTACATCAACATGTATTTTTTGATGTCTTAAACCTTCACCATCCTCATCATAGTGATTCGCAGTATATAATTTGTGATAATCATTAATATCATCATCCTTCAATTTAAAAACTTGCCTAACTAAAGAAGCCGGACCACCTGCCTGCATAAATTGCGATAAATTTTCTAAAGCTCCTTTTGAAATTAGAGTGTTAATTTTTGGTAAGCGATAAACGAAATTTGATCTTCCCTGAATCATTCCCTGATTTATCAACTTTTTAAAAGGCTCTTCCTCCACAACCAAACCCAAATCTTTTAAAAATTTGTTCCAGAAACGGCTGTACAGCAAATGCCCGGTGGCGTGTTCGCTGCCGCCGATGTACAAATCCACATCTTTCCAGTAATCAACGGCTTCTTTTGATGCAAATTCCTGTTCATTTTTAGAATCCATATAACGATACCAATACCAGCTTGAGCCAGCCCAACCCGGCATCGTGCTGAGTTCGTAGGGGTAAACAGCCTCACCCCGGCCCTCTCCAAAGGAGAGGGAGGTAGCTTCGCCTGCGTTCAAGCCCCTTTCTTTTGGAGAGGGATTTAGGGTGAGGCTTGAGCTTGGTTTATAACTCCAACCTTCTGCCCTTGCCAAAGGCGGTTCGCCACTTTCCGTTGGTAAATATTTATCAACTTCCGGCAAAACCAAAGGCAATTCATTCTGATCAATTAATTGCGGCAAGCCATCTTTAAAATAAACCGGAACCGGTTCGCCCCAATAACGCTGACGACCGAAAATCGCGTCGCGCTGTCGGTAATTGATTTTTGCTTTTCCAGCGCCTAATTCTTCCAATTTGGCAATTACCGCAGTAGTTGCTTCTTTATATTCCATTCCATCGATAAAACCGGAATTGATATAATGGCCTTCTTTGGTGGCATCTGCTTCTTTTAGCACCTCTTTTTGGGTATCCAAAATGGCCACAATCGGCAAATTAAAATGCGTGGCGAAACGATGGTCGCGCGCATCACCGGAAGGGACGCCCATTACGGCACCAGTTCCATATCCTGCCAAAACATAATCGGCAATCCAAACCGGAATTTTCTCATCGTTTAGCGGGTTAATCACATAACTTCCTGTAAAAGCACCGGAAACAGTTTTCGTATCCGCCATGCGGTCCAGCTCCGATTTCTTTTTCGCCTGATCAATGTATGCGTCAATATCCGCCTGTTGCTCTGGTGTCGTCAAGTGTTTAACTAACTCATGTTCCGGTGCCAGAACCACGAAAGTTACACCGAAAGTTGTATCTACACGGGTCGTGAAAACCGCTATTTTTGCGGGTTCCAGCGGACTATCCTGTGATAATTCAAAGTTGCCCACAACCGGTTCAACTTCAAATTCTACCATCGCCCCAACACTCTTCCCAATCCAGTTGCGCTGCATTTCTTTCAGCGGTTCCGGCCAGTCGATGGTATTTAAACCTTGCAGCAAACGTTCGGCATAAGCGGTGATGCGCATACTCCACTGCATCATTTTTTTCTGTTCTACGGGATAACCGCCGCGTTCAGAAAAACCGTCTTTCACTTCATCATTTGCCAAAACCGTTCCTAAAGCTGCGCACCAGTTTACGGTGCTTTCGCGGAGATAGGTTAAGCGGTATTTCAACAGTTCTTCCTGCTTTTTTTGGCCGGTAAAAGAAGCATATTCTTCCGCAGAAAAATTCAGTACGTCTTCATCACATGCTGCTTTTACGGCATGATTTCCATCAGCCTCAAACTTTTGAATCAAGGTGGAGATGGATTCTGCTTTATCGGTTTCCAGATTGTACCAGGAATTGAACAACTGCATAAAAATCCACTGCGTCCATTTATAATAATCCGGAGAACTGGTGCGCACTTCACGGCTCCAATCAAAAGAAAAACCGATCTGGTCCAACTGCCGACGGTAAGTTGCAATATTTTGTTCTGTAGTAATGGCCGGATGCTGGCCGGTTTGTATCGCGTATTGTTCCGCAGGAAGCCCGAAAGAATCGTAACCCATCGGGTGCAGCACGTTAAAACCTTTTAAGCGTTTGTAACGCGCAAAAATATCCGAAGCAATATAACCCAGCGGATGGCCAACATGCAAACCAGCTCCCGAAGGGTACGGAAACATGTCCATCACATAATATTTGGGTTTGGAGGAATGGTTTTCTACTTTAAAAGTCTGGTTTTCGGCCCAAAACTTTTGCCATTCGTTTTCTATTTTCTTAAACTGATAATCCATTTTCGCTGCTCGGTGGAATTGAACCGCGAAATTAAAAAATTTGACGGGTTAAAAATTGACCAATGTTGCTTACCAATTTTAGGCTGGTAAAAGAAGCATTGGGAGAAAGTTGGAAAAGTTAGAAAGCCGAAAAAGTCCGCAAGTTGGGAAGCTTATAGAAATGCTATGTAAACTATAACAACCGCTTGCCTGGTCCTGTCTGCTGTACTTATCCTTTTACGAAGAAATTATTTTTACTTCTTTTTATCTTTGCGGATGCAATTTATTGATAAGGTTGACCGGTATCTTGATAAACAAACCAAAGCACAGTTAGATAAAGGCAAGCGTATTGCTTCTTTTACAGCCATTAAATTGGAAGAAGTCGATGAAAAAGAAAGCTATATACTTGAAATCCCAAGCGAAAACAGCAGGAATAAGTACACAGTTGATGTTTTTGACATCAAAACTTCGCCGGAATTAGGGATTGTTTGTGAATGCCCGGCCTATTCCGACTATGAAGATTGCAAACATTGTGTGGCTGCAGCAATTATTATCCAAAGAAGGCTGTCATCAGAAATTGTAGCAATACCGGCACCCACACTTCCCGAAACAAAACAAATTAAGCTTGATGCCGACGGCTATTTCCACTTCAAAATGGATTATATCACCGGTTATACTTTGCAAAAGCTTGCGGGCAGCATCAACCAAAGCACCATCAGCAAAACCATCAATAATTTAAAGCCCGGGCCTTTAAATATGCCGCACCAATGCTTTAGCTATTATGAAAAATCTAAAAAAATATGCGATGTTGATTTGGTTTTTGATAGGGAGAACGGCTTTAAAACACGCTGCACCTGCGGCGATAAAACCTATCCTTTATGCAAGCATGTTGTGGGCAGTTTCGCTTATTTGGAATATCATCACGGCCGGTTTTATTTCAGCCGCTTTAAGCTTTTTACAGCAGAAAAAAACAAAATCCTGGCTGCTTATGGCCTCAACCTGAACGACCCGGAAGCAAAAGATTTTGAATGGCAGGTTTCACCCTGGGGAGAATTATCAATCACCAAAAAACCTGCTTATTTAATTTCGGCCGGCAACACCGCATTTTTGCAGGACATTAAACAAAGCATTTTAGGGAACACCGAAACCAAGTACAACCTGCTTAGGCCGCAATTGCCTGCAGGTACGATGGTCGATTTTGAAATCGGTTTCCTGTTTAACTTCAGCTCTGCCAGGCATATTGGTTTTGAACTGGAAACAGTTTTTGTACGGGATAAAAATGGAAAGGCTGACCTGAAAAAATTAGTGCTGCATAACCAAAGCAACCTGCCTTTTTTACAATCCCTGAGCGATGAAGTTTTTCATCAGGTTATAGAATTCTCTGATCAGAAATTGTTGGAATGGATGGCGGAAAAAGGCAGTTCGTACTTAAATAGCTACGCCAACCCCTGGAACCAAATCAGTGATACAGACCGGGGGCAATTAAAAAAGCATTACCTGAAACTTTTGCAAAACATCTGGCCGGTGCTTTGTAACGAACCTTTTGTTTACCAGCTAAACGAAGGCCGTTTTAGCAATGTCAATATCAAGCCGGTAAAACTAAGCAAAACACCAATCGGGTTATTTTTTGATGCTGCTGCCGATGAACGTTTTATCACCCTTAAAATAAATTTCATACCGGAAGGCGAAAGTTTGCCGGCAACCGGGGCAAAAGTTTTAAAAAGCGGCCTGGTGATAGAAGCCAACGATACGCTTTATCTGCTGCAAAACCCGGAAGACCTTGCGCTGGTTCAAAAATTTCAGGACGGCGTGCTTAAATTCCCGATAGCCGACAGGCTTGACGTGGTCCGAAATGTAATACTTCCTTTACAGGCAAAATATCCGGTTACGGTAAGCAACAATCTGGATTTTGAGATAACTACTATAGAGCCGCAGCCGCAATTACTTTTAAGCGAGTTTGAGGATAAATTTCTGATGCTGAAACCGCGCTTTTTGTACGGCGATATTTTGATCGGTTACGATGAAGGTTTGGAGTATATCCAACAAAATAAAGGCAGCATCAAAATCATCAAAAGGAATAAACCCGAAGAAAAAAAACTTTACGAATACTTGCGCACCCTGCACCCCAAATTTGCAACGCAGCGCAATAACCTGTATTTCTTTTTGCCTTTTGCTGAGGTAATGAAAGGCAATTGGTTTTTAAACATGGTGCAGCAGGTGCAGGAAGCCGGTTTTCCGGTTTTTGGTTTGCAGGACCTGAAAAACTTCCGTTATAATACCAACACGCCAACTTTTGATATTGAGGCTGGCAGCGGTATCGATTGGTTCGACCTGAAAATTGAAATACACTGGGGCGACCAGCAAGTGCCGCTTTCGGCTATCCGCAAAGCAATTTTGAACAAGCAGGAAGCAGTTTTATTGGATGATGGCACGCTTGGCCTAATCCCGGCTGAATGGCTGGGGCAATACGGTTTGCTGCTCAAAATCGGAACAGAAAAAGAAGGAAAAGTACGCGTTAGCAAACTGCACTACAATTTGCTGGACGAACTGGGCGATAAGCTAAACAAGAACATACAGGCAGAAATAGCCGAAAAAAAACAAAAGCTGGCCAATTTTACCGGCTTGCAAACCCATGTACCGCCTTCTGCTGCCATAAACGCGCAATTGCGGCCTTACCAATTGGCGGGGTTTCAGTGGATGCAGGCTTTGGATGATTTGGGCTGGGGCGGCTGCCTGGCCGATGACATGGGCTTGGGGAAAACGTTGCAGGCCATTGCTTTTCTGCAATTCCTGAAAGAAAAAACCCCGGGCTGCACACAACTGATTGTTTGCCCGACTTCCCTTATTTTTAATTGGGAAAACGAACTGGACAAATTTTGTCCGGCTTTAAAATACCATACTTATTATGGCAATATGCGCAGTTTTGATGATGAACATTTTGAACAATTCGACCTTATCATCACCAGTTATGGTGTTGTACGGTTAGATGTAGAACACTTATCCAAATTTAACTGGCATTACATCATTTTGGATGAAAGCCAGGCCATTAAAAACCCGGATGCGCAGGTTACCAAATCGTTGCAACTGCTAAAAGCCAAAAACCGGATGATCCTGAGCGGCACTCCGGTGCAAAACAATACGTACGACTTGTTTGCCCAGTTTAATTTTATCAATCCCGGTTTTTTAGGCCAGCGCGAATTTTTTAAACAGGAGTTTGCCAACGCCATAGATAAGTTTGGCGACAAGCAAAAAGCCGAACAATTGCGCCGTATGGTTTATCCTTTTATGCTGCGCCGGACTAAAGAGCAGGTAGCAAAGGATTTGCCCGATAAAACCGAAATGATTTTATGGTGCAGCATGGACAAAGCCCAGCGCAGCATTTATGATGAGTATAAAAACTATTACCGCAACATGCTGCTCAAAAAAATTGATGAGGAAGGCATGGGAAAATCCGGCATCTATGTACTGGAAGGCTTGCTCCGGCTCCGCCAGATTTGCGATCATCCGGCTTTGATTAAAGCTGATACCGAAGTTACAAATGAATCTGTAAAAACGGAAGAACTGATGCGGGAAATCGAGGAAAACTCCGGCGGCCATAAGCTGCTCGTGTTTTCTCAATTCACCGAAATGCTGCACCTGATCAGCAAAGAACTGGAACAGGCCGCTATATCCTATTGTTACTTAGACGGCAGCACACCGCTTGCCAAACGTAAAACCGAAGTAACACGTTTTCAGGAAGATAACAACATCAAGGTTTTTCTGATCTCGTTAAAAGCAGGCGGCGTTGGCCTCAACCTTACCGCTGCCGATTACGTTTACTTAGTTGACCCCTGGTGGAACCCGGCAGCAGAACAACAAGCGATAGACCGTACGCACCGCATCGGCCAGACCCAAAAAATATTTGCCTATAAAATGATTTGTAAAGATACCGTAGAAGAAAAAATCCTGCAATTGCAGCAAAAAAAGAAAACCCTGGCCAATGACCTGATCAATGAAGATAGCGGTTTCGTAAAAAAACTGACCAAGGAAGACGTAGCATTTTTATTTAGTTAGTACCAATTTTAGGGTGATAAAAGAAGCATTGCCAAACCATCAAACCCAAATCATTTTACCCGCAACGTTTTGATAGCTGCCACCCGTTCCTCATTTTTACAACGTTAGTACCAATTTTAGGGTGATAAAAGAAGCATTGCCAAACCATCAAACCTAAATCATTTTAAAAACTTAACGTGGCATTTTTTTAGTTAGCACCAATTTTAGGGTGATAAAAGAAGCATTGCCAAACCATCAAACCTAAATCATTATAAAAACTGATTAAGGATGACGTGGCATTTTTATTTAGTCGGCACCAATTTTAGGGTGATAAAAGAAGCATTACGCATCTGCTTGCTACATGAATATTTTTATCTTTACTCGAAATTAAAATCAAATGGAAGACAAAGACTTTGAAATCGGCGATGTGGTTTTTCTGAATTCCGGCAGCCCGCAGATGACGATCAACCAATTAACAGAAACCCATGCAACAGTTACTTTTTGGAACACGGACCTGTTCAAATTTGAAAAAGACGTTTTTCTGATCGAAACAATCAGTTTGGTAATGTATTGATTGTGGGTTTGTCATCTCGACCGTAGGGAAAGATCTTCTTTAAAGCAGCACAAACTTTAGCTTGATAAAAGAAGCATTAAAGAAAGATTTATCTTATTGATAAATGTTTCTTTACTTATCACTTTGGTTTAATGACAGAAGACCTGTTTTTATACGGTAAAAAATAATAGGAAGCAGATACGCCAAAAAATGTTGCCGAAGAAGCCGTATATCGCCCGCTGTAATAAAACTGGCCAAAATTTACGTTGAGGTGCAGATGATCATTCGCCGTATATTCAATACCGGAAGTGAGTTCTGTCAGAAAATTGTTCGAGGCCAGAAAAACATAGCCTACGCCAACCGTGAGCGTATTGGTAAACCTGCCCTGCTGGAAAATATTCAGGTTGGGCCGGATTTCTAAATAAAGCGATGTATCCCTGCCGTTGATGTGCTCCAAAGTAGTTTTCCCTACATCAAGCCCCAAACTAAAAACATTCCATTGCTTGCCAACTTCCACAGATAAATTAGATTTTCCGCCCAGTGTTCCCGCAGTATTGGTGAGGGAATAATAAACTTGTATATAGGTTAACGGCTTCACTTTAGCAGTATCTGATTGTGCATGGGCTTCCGGGTTGGAAACTAAGCTGAAGAAAATAATGATTAGTAGATGAGGTATTTGTTTAATCATTTAAAATAGGTTTTACTTCGGTTTTGATAATCTTCATGCTGTTTTTATATCGCTAATTATTGATTTATCCGATAAAAAGTATTTCTGCAATATTACTGAAAGAAGTTTTTCATCCGGCAATGCTTTGCTATCAAATAAAAATATTTCTAAATCAACATGTATATTGATACTGTTTTTACAGGCATAAAAGAAGCATTAAAAATTTATGATACGAACTCGAAATTTTTATCAGGAAAAAGAGTTTAAAACAGAATAATATTTTTATTAAAAATATAAACACGATGCCAGTTGCAAATTACGGAGTTTTAAGAGGCCGGATTACAGATGCCATGCCTTATCAAAAAGGTACAGACCATTATCAGATTTTGGTTCAGGCAGATCAGTTTTACCGGATTGCAGTAGATGTTTATTCCAAGTTTGCAGGCCAAAAATTAAGCTATTCGCCTGATCAACAATCTATTCTGGACACCGACCGGATGGTGATGTTTTACAAGGATGAAAATTACCAGCACCCGATTACAGCTGCAATACTGAAATGTAACGTTGGATTTACAGCTAAAACAGAAATGTCGCCTTTAATTTATTTGGATTATTTGCGCTATGCCCCGCCACTTTTTCCAATCAGCGAAATGAAAGTTGTAAAACCTAAAAGCGACAATTCAGCGGGCGAGGATCTGAACAGCGATATTGATCCCTGGGTACAGCAGGCCAAGAATAACCCGCAAGCAGAAGTTTTTGCATTTGGTTCTGCCTGGAACGATAATATTCCGGGAAGTAATATTGATAGCCGTGCTTTTTTCAACCCAAACCCATCATTGGGCGTTCATGATATCCACATGAACCAGGGCGATACCGGAAACGAGCGTAAAAATAATGGCAGCGGACAGGATGGTGCCCTTTTTATACATTTTAAAGATACCGGCAAATGGGTGGCCATGTTTTTCAGGTTTCAAAACCAAAGCATCAACACGGATAATAACGGAGAGCCTGTTTAGCAAAACTGTTTTGGTTGATGAAAAATGCTTATGCAGCTATTTCTATTGATAACCCATCGCCTGCAAAAGGAACAATTCAGCATATTTTCCTTGTTTGGCAAGCAGTTCCTGGTGCGGACCGATTTCCAAAACCTGGCCTTTCTCCAAAACCAAAATCCGGTCAGCCAAACGCGCTGTAGAAAACCGGTGCGAAATCAAAACAGCAGATTTTCCTTTGGTCAGCTCCGCAAACCGCTGGAAAACTTCATATTCTGCCCGCGCATCCAAAGCCGCCGTTGGTTCATCCAAAATCAATAGTTGCGCATCTTTCATATAAGCGCGCGCCAAAGCTACTTTTTGCCATTCGCCACCGGAAAGTTCTACGCCATCGTTGAATCTGCGGCCCAGCCATTGGTTGTATTGACCGGGCAATTTTTCGGCCAGCGCATCAGCCAGGCTTTCGTGTGCTGCTTTCTTTATCAGGGAAGAATTGTTGATTTCGGCAATATTTCCAACCGCAATATTCTGTGATAAAGTCATCTGGTAACGCAAATAATCCTGAAAGATCACGCCGATATTGAAACGCAAATCTTCGATTTTATAATCCTTTAGGTCGATGCCGTCCAACAAAATCCGGCCTTCTGTCGGGTCGTACAATCGCGCCAGCAGTTTCACCAAAGTCGTTTTTCCGGCACCATTCTCTCCTACCAAAGCCAGTTTTTCGCCGGGATGGAGCGTAAAATTTAAATGGCGGTTGGCCCAGATTTCAGAATTATGATATTGAAAACCTACATTTTCAAACGTAAAACCTTGTTTAATCGGGTTTGGAAAGGGCAGCGGATTTTCAGGAACGGAAATTTTTGGTTTGATCTCAAAGAATTCCAGAAAATCGACCAGATAAATGGCACCTTGCGACACGGCGGCAAAACGTGTCAAAATCCCTTCCATCAGCGTGCGCAACTGCCGGAAAGAACCCGCCAGAAAAGTAAGATCGCCCACAGATTGCTGCCCGTTTACTGTTTTTATGATGATAAAAACGTAGGCTGCATAATAACCGGCACTTCCCAAAACCGAGAAAAACGTGCCCCAGGCAGAACGCCTGATAGCCAGTTTGCTGTTATCCGTATAAAATTTATCCGACAAAGTTTTGAAGCGGTTGATCACGAAACCTGCCAAATTAAATAGCTTGATTTCTTTGGCCGTTTCATCGCTGGCACCCAAATAACGGAGGTAATCCAGTTCGCGGCGTTCGGGCGTTTGGCTTCGGCTTAAAGCATAATTTTGATTATTGAAATGAGATTCGCCCAAAAACGCAGGAAGAATGGCGACCAATAAAAGCAGGATCAGCCAGGGATTGAAGGCGATTAAACCGGCCACCAGAAAACCCATCGAGATCATATCCTGCACCTGGCCCATCACCTGCGAAAGCAAAACTGTGCGGCCAACCGTTTGCTGCCGCGCGCGTTCCAGTTTATCATAAAATACAGAATCTTCAAACTGATCCAGATCCAGCGTGGCTGCATGGCGCATAATGCGGATAGAAGTATGGTTGGAAAACTGATCGCCCAGCAAACTATCCAGCAAATTTATTAACCTATTCAACATATCGGTCAGCAAAGCCAGCCCAAATTCTGCTCCAACTAATTGCCACAAATAATGATGGCCGCTTTGATTAGATGCATTTTGATTAAGCAGAACTACCTGATCTACAATCAGTTTCCCCACGTAAAGCAAGGCAACCGGCATGGCCGAACGAACCAGCCGCAATGTAAAACTCAACGAGGTTTTCCAGGGACTGCTTTGCCAAACCAACTTGAAAAATTGCGGCAGGTTGCCTAAAGCAGCAAAGCGTTTTTTGAAGGTTAAATCCTGACTTTTTATCTTGTTTCGCTGTTCTTTGGCCATTAAAATTTAGGTGGTAAAAGAAGCATCACCTCAATCCTCTTTCGGCGCATCCGTAATCGGGCCAACGGGCTGTTCCTCATTTTGATAATATTCCGCCGGGTTATCGGTTTTGGCTTTCGCGTCATCTTCGTGATAGGTTTTATCTTCTTTTTTCAGAATACTATCATGGCCTTCATCCACTTTTGGGAAAGTTTTTTCGTCAGAAGGGGAAGGTTTATTTGTTGAATTTGCTTTTTCCATGATGCTGTTTTTATCTACCTAAAACTGATGTAGCGACAAATAGTTCTGCAAAAAATCAATCCGCAAAAGCTGTTAATATTTGTTAAAAAGATTTGGATTCCTACGGAGGAGAAAATTAAAAACAGATATTGTTTTACCTTTGAAAAGGCTTTTTCTATTTTCGCAAAAAGGTTTGGATCATGTTGGAAGAATTTGAAGCAAGCACTTCAGCCAGAAAAACAAAAACGATTTATATTTCAACGGTAATCAGCATCGCTATGGTGCTGCTGATGATCGGTTTATTGGGCTTGATTTTGGTCCATGCCCGAAATTTATCACGCTATGTAAAAGAAAATATCGTGCTGAACATCATTGTAGATGACGCCGCCAAAGAAACCGATATTTTACAACTGCAAAAACAGCTCGACCTTAATCCGCAGGTAAAACAAACACAATACATTACCAAAGAACGGGCAGCCAGGAACTTGCAAAAAGACATGGGCGAAGATTTTGTTAAGTTTTTAGGTTATAACCCGCTGCTTTCTTCCATCGATGTTAATATGAAAGCGGATTTTGCCAACAACGCCAACATCAACAAATTTAAAACTGAACTCATTAAAAATCCACTCGTAAAAGAAGTTATCTACCAGCAATCTTTAGTGGATTTAATGAACCAGAAAATCACTTCCATCAGTTTGGTCATCCTGGCTTTTGCGGCGATTTTTTTGGTGGTTTCCGTAGCTTTGATCAACAATACCATCAGCCTGGCCATTTATTCGCAGCGGTTTTTAATCAAATCGATGCAGTTGGTTGGCGCAACGAAAGGCTTTATCCGCTGGCCATTTGTTGGTTTTGCTTTGCTGCATGGTCTGCTTGGTGGTTTTATTGCGGTTATTTTGCTGGTTGGCTGCCTGTATTTTGGCTACCGCGAAGTACCGGATTTGATTTTGTTGCGCAATTATTATGAATTCGGGATCATCTTTTTGGGGATAATTGGCTTGGGCATGTTCATTTCGGGCTTCAGCACTTTCCTGGCGGTCAACAAATTTCTACGATTAAAACTTTACGATTTATACAGATAATTATGGCTTTAAAACCTACAGAAACCAAGCCCGTGCATTTTGTGTTCGGCAAAAGCAATTACCGCTGGCTGCTCATCAGCCTGGCCACAGTTATGATCGGTTTTTTACTGATGACGGGCGATACAGACATTTACGATTTCCGCAAAATTGTACTGGCACCGATAGTGGTAATGGCTGGTTTTGGCTTAGGTTTTTACTCAATTTTGAAAAAACCTGAAATAAAAGCATGAGTTTAATCCACGTTATTATTCTGGCCATTATCGAGGGTATCACAGAATTTTTACCCGTTTCTTCTACCGGCCACATGGTTATTGCCAGTGCTTTTATGGGTATCGGCAAAAACGATTTTGTGAAACTGTTTGAAGTTTGTATACAATTGGGAGCCATACTTTCTGTTGTAGTCCTTTATTTTAAAAGATTTTTCCGTTCCATCGATTTCTATTTAAAACTGGTTGTTGGCGTAATTCCGGCAGTAATTGTTGGCGTTTTATTTAAAAAGAAGATTGATATTTTGCTGGAAAGCCCGCTTGTGGTAGCCATCATGCTGTTAATTGGCGGTGTGATTTTGCTTTTTGTGGATGATTGGTTTAACAAACCTTCCGTAGATAAAGAAAAAGAGATCAGCTATTCTACAGCATTTAAAATTGGTTTGTTTCAATGTCTGGCGGTTATTCCGGGTGTTTCCCGCTCTGCTGCTACTATTGTTGGCGGCATGAGCCAGAAACTTTCCCGTACTGCAGCTGCAGAATTTTCGTTCTTTCTGGCTGTTCCAACCATGTTTGGTGCAACTGTAAAAGAACTTTGGGATTACCATAAACATCACGCGCAAATGCTTGATGGCGAGCAGATTAAGTTTTTGCTGATTGGTAATCTTATTGCATTTGTTGTAGCTATGCTGGCCATTAAAACATTTATTACTTTTTTGGAAAAGAAAGGCTTTAAACTTTTTGGTGTTTATCGTATCCTGGCTGGTATTGTGCTGATTGCTTTGTACTTTACCGGGCATTTATCTGCCTAAAAAATGTATCGTAAAAGAAGTATATTTAGGTTATGAACGAAATCTTTTTTTTAGTTGAAGAAGCCATAGAAGGCGGTTATACGGCACATACTTTGGGCGAATCCATTTTTACAGAAGCAGAAACCCTGGAAGAATTAAAAGCAGCCGTCCGGGAAGCTGTTCATTGTCACTTTGATGAAGATCAGTTGCCAAAAATCATTTAAATATTAATTATAAGTTTTTTTTAATTCATGCTTCCCATATTTTGCCCGATAAAAACAGCCTTTTCAAAGATTTCAACTTCCCCGAAGGAGAACTCCTGTTAATCAACAAACCGTACAACTGGACGAGTTTTGATGTGGTTGGAAAAATCCGCAATTCATTTAAACCCTTAAAACTAAAAGTCGGCCATGCCGGAACTTTGGACCCGCTGGCAACCGGTTTATTAATTATTTGTACCGGGAAACTGACTAAGCAAATAGACACTTTTCAAGCACAGGAAAAAGAATATACCGGCACAATGGTTTTGGGTGCCACCACGCCTTCCTACGATTTGGAAACTGAAGTTGACCAGACTTTTGATTTAAAAGGAATTTCCGAAGAAAAAATTAAAGCAAGTTGCAATCAGTTTTTGGGTGAAACAGATCAATTTCCACCTGCCCATTCCGCCATCAAAATCAACGGCGAACGGCTGTACGAAAAAGCCCGGCGCGGCGAAGAAGTGGAACGCAGAAGTCGAAAAGTAACGATCAGCGAATTTGAAATTACACGGATTGAATTACCGGAAATCGATTTTCGAGTGATTTGCAGCAAAGGCACTTACATCCGTTCGCTGGTGCACGATTTTGGCTCAGCTTTGCAAAACGGTGCTTTTTTGTCCAAATTAACCCGAACCCGAAGCGGAAATTTTAAGCTGGAAGATGCTTATGAAGTAATGGATTTGGTGAACCATATCCGTTCGCTCAAAACTGAAATTGCGCCAATCGGTTAATACTTCTTTTATCACCTCTTAATCCGGCAAACTCATTATCCGACAACCACACCCTAATTTTTTTGCATAAAAACAGCATGAAGATTTATCACGATATTCTGGAATTTAGACCGCTGCAAAACGCTGTTGTTACCATCGGCACGTTTGATGGTGTGCATTTGGGACATCGAAAAATCATTTCCCGCTTGCAGGAATTGGCGCGGCAATGCGATGGCGAAACAGTGATTTTGACTTTCTTCCCGCATCCGCGGATGATCCTGCACCCGGAAGATCAAAACCTGAAACTCATCACCACAATTGCAGAAAAAGCAAAACTGCTGGAAGAACTCGGCATCGACCACTTGATTATCACGCCTTTTTCACGCGATTTTTCCAACCTTTCTGCGGAGGAATATATCCGGAAAATGCTCGTGGACCGTATTGGCACCAAAAAAATTGTGATCGGTTATGATCACCGTTTTGGCAAAGACCGCTCTGGCGGGTTAAAAGAATTACAAAATTTCGCACCAATTTATGGTTATGAAGTAGAGGAAATCCCGGAACAGGATGTGAACGAAGTTGCGGTAAGTTCCAGCCGCATCCGAAATGCAGTATTGAACGGCGAAACCGCTTTGGCCAATCAGTTTTTGGGCTATGCTTTTTTTATCACCGGAAAAGTGATCCGCGGCGATCAGATCGGCCGGACATTAGGTTATCCAACCGCAAACCTTTTTATCGAAGAAAGCTATAAACTGGTTCCTGCCGATGGGATTTATGCTGTTTCAGTTGCGGGTTTTGAGTTGCCGGTTGCCGGTGCTGATTCGTTATCAGCTTCAAACCAAAACTTACAACTGGCAACCCGGAACCGGCAACTGCTAAAAGGCATGGCTTACATCGGCCACCGGCCAACCATCAACGGCATGACGCGAAATATCGAGGTCAATATCTTTGATTTCAATCAGGATATTTACAACCAAACGCTGCAAATGAGTTTCCATGCGTTCATCCGCCACGATGTAAAATTTGCCGGTTTGGAAGAACTGACCGAACAGCTTGGCCGCGATAAAGAAAACGTACTTTCGTTTTTTAACCGATAAAAACAGTATCTTCCATTTCTATAAATTATGGCTTTGGAAAAATTGGATTTGGATAAACAGGAAAGCGAATTTCTGGACGAAACCATCGGCCATTGGGAAAAACAGGGTTTGATCGATCCAAACCTCGCCCAAAACCTGCGCAACAGTTATGATGTAAAAGGTTTTGACTGGAAACGACTGGCACAATACTCTTTTTGGGTAGCATTATTTTGCGGGTTGATCGCCATTGCATCATTAATTATAGATGATAAAGTGATCCGCTGGCTGCAACAACTATACAACACGCCGGATATTTTAATCAGCTTATTTTCAGGCATTTTAGCCGCATTTTTATTTATCCGGGGAAGAAAACTCAAAAAGACCTCACCCCAAAAAGTTTTCAGCAATGAAGCCATTATTTTCCTGGGGATTTTATTTACGGCCAATTGTATCGCTTACCTCGGCAAAACTTTTGACAACGGTTCCGGCCATTATTCGCTGCTGTTTTTACTGTCTGTTTTTGTGTATGGTTTCATCGCCTACAAACTCAATTCGCACTTGATCTGGTTGTTTGCGCTGATTTCTCTGGGAAGCTGGTTCGGCACAGAAACCGGCTACCAAACCGATTGGCGGCACTATTTTCTGGGCATGAATTATCCGCTGCGTTTTGTGGCTTTTGGCGGGATATTGGTCGCGTTTTGTTTTGTGTTGAGGAAAAAACGCTGGTTGGAATATTTTCGCGAGTTCACTTATATTGTGGGTATGGCTTACCTTTTTTGCTCACTTTGGCTGCTGTCCATTTTTGGTAATTTTGGTACAATAAACGATTGGCTGCACGTCAAACAAATCACGTTATATTATTGGGCTTTGATTGCTATTGCCGTTTCCATCGCTTTTGTTTTGTACGGATTGAAAAAGAAAGACGAAGTGGCCCGCGAGTTCGGTATCACTTTTCTGCTCATCAACGTTTATACGCGTTACACCGAATATTTGTGGGACAACATCAACAAGACTTTATTTTTCGCCATTCTGGGATTATCATTTTGGCTGATCGGAAGAAAAGCAGAAAAGATTTGGAACTTGGATAGTTTGAAAACTCAAGAGAAATGAGGAAATTATCCATACTGTTTTTATGCCTGTTTTTTTGGCGGTGCAATTCAAAGTAAAAAGCCACACCTATAAAACTATAGACACTATAAAATACATCGGTTACAAAAAATTACACCCAAAAAAGTATTTGTAAAACAGACATTTCTTTATCACAATCCAATATCATTGATTAAAATTATGAAAGCTTATCTGCTATTACTTGCAACTTTAACTGTTTCCAGCTTTTCTTTCGCGCAGCAAATCCCGGCCCGATGGGACGAGTTAGTGGCCAGCGATTTCCCGACAGCGTTACAAAAATCTTCCAAAACCTGTATTTTACCTATCGGGATACTGGAAAAACACGGGCCGCATTCGCCATTAGGTACGGATTTGATCCATGTGCGTGAAGCCGTTGCCAGGGTTGTTAAATCAGAATATGCGGTTGTTTTCCCGGATTATTTTTATGGGCAGATAAACGAAGCACGCCATCAACCGGGCACTTTTGCTTTGCCCAGCAAAGTGATTTGGGATTTGCTGGAAGCTACCTGCGATGAAATTGCCCGTAACGGGTTTGATAAAATCGTAATTGTAAACGGCCATGGCGGCAACCCGGAGTTCCTTCGGTTTTTTATGCAATCTTTACTAAACAAACGACATAATTACGCTGTGTACTTGTATGCGCCGACACAGGATGCAACATATACACAGCAATTTCAAAAGATGCACCAGTCTGATCAGTCTGGAGATATGCATGCTGGAGAAATGGAAACTTCGCTGATGATGTACTACCGGCCGGACTTGATGAAAATGGAACGGGCAGCAAACGAGAGTGGTGCCGATCAAAAACGTTCTTCCCTGCCAGACGTTTATACACCTATCTGGTGGTATTCTTCCTTCCCTAATCATTACGCCGGAGAGGGCGCAAAAGGTACGGCAGCTTTTGGAAAGTTCATTTCTGATCACGAGGTAACATCACTTGCCAAAGCCATCCATATGATTAAAGCAGACAACAAGACCTTGCAATTGCAAAACGAATTTTATAACAGGACAGATAGTTTGAAAAGATAATTTTTTAGGCTGAATACCAACAATTTATACTTGTAAATTACACGCCGCCCTAATCTCGCTATGCTTCTTTTATCGATATAAACCTGTATTCTAAGCAAAAAAAGCTATTTTTCTTTTGAAGGAAAATTCGAAATGACCGTACTTCCAAAAAGCTGATTTGTAGTCACAGGTTTTCCATCAACATCAACGCCTAACGATTTTTACCAGACTTTAAAAATTTCTGTGGCCAGCAACATCCCAAATATTGGGGCCACAAATAAATCCATAATCCTTGCCATTTCCAGGCCACCAACGCGCTGGCAAAAGAACGCGCCAGGTTCATGCTCATCCCGGAATACGGCAACTCGAAGATCAAAAACGAAGCAATTAACAAACCGGAAATCAAGGCGTTATACTTTTCCAGCTTTTTAGAACTCAGCACAAATAAAGTAACGGTCACAAAAATAAAACTGATGATAAATTCGGCTATAAAAGAAGCACCCAAACTATGCCCGGGTTTTGGTTTGGTGATACTATAATCGATCAACGGATGTTCAAAAAGTTTACCCATCGTAAGCTTTAATAACAAGACGGCGACAATTGCACCCAAAAATTGTGCAGCTAAATAGGCGCATACATCTGCAAAAGTGATTTTTTTGAGGCGAAAAAAAGCCCCGGTCAGCATTGGGTTGGCGTGCGCACCCGATAACTTACCGATAGCTGTAACGATGGCAAAAATGTAAACGCCCATGACCAAACCCAAAATAATATTGCGCCAAACCGGATGTACAGCCAGTTGCGTTTGCGCTATCGGAGAATCAGGATGTTCTAAAAAAATAACGGTAAAAGCAGCACTGAGTATAAAACCGGCAATGGCCAAAGCTTCCATCGCATAAAAACCCCAATTATTTTTACCCATCCTGATCGATATGGCTTCAACCAAAACGGTTGTTCCGCTTAAAGAAGTATCGGGTTGGATGTTAGTTTTGTTTTCATTTAGGTTTTTACAGAATACAAATTTACCGGCATAAAAAAAGCATGAAGGATATTTCCGTCCTTCATGCTTCTTTTATCGGTATAAAATCCTTGTGCTGATTATACTGTTTGCGGCAAGGTCAAACCCAAAACTTTGCTGGTTTCTGCCCGCAGTTTTCCGGCCAGTTCAACTTCTTTTCCTAAAGCTTTGCCGTAGGACGGGATCATGGCCTTCATTTTACTTTGCCATTCCGGGGTGCTGATTTTGTTTTTGAAGCAACGGTTAAGCAGATCAAGCATGATCGAAACTGCGGTGGATGCGCCCGGCGAAGCACCCAGCAAAGCAGCAATACTGCCGTCGGCCGCGCTTACCACTTCGGTGCCAAACTCTAAAATACCACCTTTTACGGGATCATTTTTAATCACCTGCACCCGCTGGCCGGCCATTTCCAATTCCCAATCTTCCATTTTTGCCGTTGGCAGATATTCTTTCAGCGCATTTAACCGATCCTGCGGAGACTGCTTTACCTGATCGATTAAATATTTAGTCAGCGGGATATTTTTGATTCCCGCAGCCATCATTGGTAAAATATTATCAGCTTTGATAGACAAAACCAAATCCATATAAGAACCGCTTTTGAGGAATTTGGTCGAAAAACCAGCATACGGGCCAAACAGCAGTTCTCTTTTGCCATCGATCATCCGCGTATCCAAATGCGGTACAGACATCGGCGGCGAACCAACCGAAGCTTTACCATAAACTTTGGCCTGATGTTTTTTGATCACTTCCGGGTTGACACATTTTAGCCATTGCCCGCTCACCGGGAAACCGCCAAAACCTTTTCCTTCGCGTATATTTGATTTCTCCAGCAAAGGCAGCGAACCACCACCGGCACCGATAAAAACGAACTTTGCGGTCACTTTCCGGCTCTCGCCCGTTCCCAGGTTCTTCACTTTTAAAGTCCAGGAACCGTCTTTGTTTTGATCCAGCATACGGATTTCGTGCCCAAACTCCAGTTCCACGCCTTCCATTTTATTTAGCTGACGGAACATTGCTTTGGTTAGGGTGCCAAAATTTACGTCTGTGCCAATTTCCATGCGTGTAGCCGCTACTTTCTCGTTCGGATTACGGCCTTCCATCACCAGCGGCATCCATTCGGTCAGCTGTTTTTTATCATCAGAATAAACCATTTCCTTAAACAAATGATTTTTGGTAAGTGCCTCGAACCGTTTCTGCAGATATTCTACATTTTTATCACCCCAAACAAAGCTCATGTGCGGGATGCTTTTGATAAAACCCGGCGGATCAGACAAAAAACCCTGCTCAACCAAAAAACTCCAAAACTGCTTCGATTCTTCAAAAGATTCGGCAATTTTAACTGCTTTTATAATCTCGATAGAACCGTCGGGCAGTTCAGGCGTATAATTCAGTTCGCAAAAAGCAGAATGGCCGGTCCCGGCATTGTTCCAGGCGTCAGAACTTTCGGCCGCGGCACCATCCAGCCGTTCAAAAATCTGTATCGTTATGTCAGGGTCCAGCTCTTTCAGCATCACGCCAAGCGTCGCGCTCATAATTCCGGCACCAATTAAAATAACATCCGTATTTTCAGAAGTATTTCCTGATTTATTCATGGTTTTTATTGAAGAAAACAAAGATACATGCAAAAATTTAAAGCAAAGGTTTGAAAGATAAGCGACCGGAATTTGATTTGCAAATGACAGGCAATTTATCCTTCCAAAAACCCCAACAAAGTAAGACTTTATTTGATTGGAAGTTGCTTACAGATTTATGATGCTGTTTTTATCAACCCAAATTTAGGTTGCTAAAAACAGCATCGGCAGCAATGATTTGATGCACCCAACTGGTTTATGGCGATGGGGGAACGTGCCGCTGCGAACTTTTCCTGCGGATTTATCCATCACTGATGAAAATGAAATAACGAAAATATAGGTTTTTGTACGGAACTTCGCCTTTGATGCAACGTTCAGATTACCTTCTTCCCGTAGTTTTATCAGCAGGTGTTTTTCTCAGCGTAAAAGCAAAAAAACTCACTTTGCCTGCTGCGTTCACAGCCGCTTTGCTGGGCATTTGCCTGTACATCGGTGCCGGTTATTATGGAATATTGATGGCAGCCGTCTTGTTTCTCTTATCAGCTTTGGCCACTGCCAATAAAATGACTGTAAAAGAAGCATTGGGCGCAGCAGAAAAAAACAAAGGCCAGCGTACAGCCGCACAAGTTTTGGCCAATGTTGGTATTGCCGGAATGATGGGTTTGCTATGCTTCTTTTATCCCCTAAAAATTGGTTTGTTCAGGTTGATGATGGCTGCAAGTTTAGCTTCAGCCGCAGCGGATACGATTTCATCGGAAATGGGAACGGTTTATGGCACAAGGTTTTACAACATCATTACCCTGAAAAAAGACCGGAAAGGTTTGGACGGTGTAATCAGTTTGGAAGGGACACTTTTTGGCTTGGCTGCCAGCGCAATCATTGCCCTGGTTTACGCTTTTAGTTTTGGTTGGAAAATGGATTTTTGGTGGGTCATTTCAGCCGGAACGATAGGAAACCTGGCTGATTCTGTTTTGGGTGCAACTTTGGAACGAAAATATTATTTAGGGAACAATGCGGTCAACTTTTTGAATACGGTAATTGCGGCGATTGTGGCAATGGGTTTATATTTTATATTTATCAGATAAAAAACACAAGTTGCCAAAACCTGATTACATTTTGAGTAATGATTGAAAGCATTAGGCATAAAGGGCTAATGCATTTTTGGGAAAAAGGTGATCCTTTTAAAGAGTCTGTTTAAATTTTGTTCAATCGATTTTCGATGCTTCTTTTATCACCCCAAAAACAAGAAATATCAATGCTTCTTTTATCGGTACAAAATACAAAACAAAATTTATAGGCATAAAAGAAGCATTATAAATCTTTCTGGTATAAATTTAAACAGGCTTTAAATTGCCAGCCACACATATCATTAAAATAAAGCTCATTTTAACTTTGTGCTAAACCTGTAACATCCCTTTCATCCGCCTTTTAAACAAGCGCGAAATAGAAACTGCTTTAATTAGATTTCAGCAATTTCAACAGATAAGCTCCGTAACCACTTTTTTTGTACCTGTCGGCCATCACGCGCAATTGCTCTTCATTCATAAAACCACGCCGAAAAGCGACTTCTTCAATACAACCGATTTTGGTATCCTGCCGTTTTTCGATCACGCGTACAAACTCGGTCGCATCGCTCAACGAATCAAAAGTACCTGTATCCAGCCAGGCTGTTCCGCGGTCCATCACGCCCACATGAAGCTTATTGCGTTCGAGATACACCCTGTTTACATCCGTAATTTCATATTCGCCACGCGGTGAAAGCGGAATATCTTTGGCAATCTGCACCACCTCGTTATCATAAAAATACAATCCCGGAACAGCATAATTTGATTTTGGCCGGGCCGGTTTTTCCTCGATAGAAAGTGCTTTGAAATCTGCATCAAACTCCACCACGCCATAACGCTCCGGGTCAGAAACCTGGTAAGCAAAAATAGCAGCACCGTCAACTTCGTTAAATTTACGCATCAAACGGCCGAAATTAGTGCCATAAAAGATGTTATCGCCCAAAATCAAAGCCACTTTATCATTGCCGATAAATTCTTCACCAATCACAAACGCCTGCGCCAAACCATTTGGCGTTTCCTGCACAGCAAACTCAAAACGGCAGCCTAATTCACTTCCGTCGCCCAATAAACGTTTAAAACTTGTGCTGTCTTCGGGCGTGGTGATGATCAATATTTCGCGGATATCAGAATGGATCAAAACCGACAACGGATAATAAATCATCGGCTTATCATAGATCGGCATTAGCTGCTTGCTGATCGCTTTGGTAATCGGATAAAGGCGCGTTCCTGATCCGCCTGCAAGGATAATTCCTTTCATTATTTTCTGGGTTAAGGTAGATTAGTTTTGTTGTGATAATGCCTGGATACATCGCTCCAAACTGTGCCGCCAATAAGGGATTTCGATGCCAAAAGTTTTCTTGATCTTGGATTTGTCCATCACCGAATAAGCCGGCCGCATGGCTTTTGTAGGATATTCTACGGTGCGGATCGGAAATGTTTTGACTTGAGTTTTGCTGATGTCGAAAATCCCCTGCGCAAAATCGTACCAGGACGTAACGCCTTCATTACTATAATGATACACGCCGTAAGCCTCGCTGCCGGATTCAATAATTTGTAAAACTGCCGAAGCGAGATCAATGGCGTAAGTTGGCGTTCCCACTTGATCGGCAATTATTTTCAGTTCATCGCGGTCATGGCCCAATTTAAGCATCGTTTTTACAAAATTGTTTCCATGTTCAGAATAGAGCCAGCTGGTACGCAAAATAAAATATTTCTCGATGTGTTCCGGGATCACTTGCTCGCCTTCCAGCTTCGTCAAACCATAAACGCTGATCGGGTCCGTCGGATCGGTTTCGATTAGCGGATGCGGCGTGTTTCCGGCAAAAATAAAATCGGTAGAAATCTGCACAAATGCCGTATCAAAATCTTTGCACAAAGCGGCAATGTTTTCAACACCGGTTTTATTGATTTTCCGGGCGAGGTCCAGTTCGTCTTCCGCTTTATCAACCGCTGTGTAAGCCGCACAATTGATACAATATTTGGGTTGATGCTTGGTAAAAAGCGCTTGCAAAGCTTCCGGGTCAAGGATATTGGCTTCCGTTTCATTCGGGAAAGCGATATCGGTCATATCCATTTCGGCCGCAACCTGCTTCAAACACTGGCCCAACTGCCCGGAAGCACCAAAAACGACAATTTTACTCATTTGGGTTGATTAAGTTTTATAATGATTTGTTCCTGCATGTGTTGTTTCAGCAATCAATCATACAAATTTTTGTACGATAAAAGAAGCATTGCTGTTTGTTTAGAGCCTGTTTAAATTTGTTCAATCTATTTTCTATGCTTCTTTTATCACCTTAAAAATGTTAGGCATTTAATTTTGGTTTATTTAAATTGATACAAACACCAATTTTTATAGGGTAAAAGAAGCATTGGCATTCTTTTTCGTATAAATTTAAACAGGCTCTTAGTTTTCTGCGGATAATGCCGTAAAATATTTATAAAACAACGGAATGGTTTCGATGCCTTTGTAATAATTGAAAATATCATATTTTTCATTCGGCGAATGCAGCGCGTCGCTATCCAGGCCAAAACCCATCAATACTGTTTTTATGCCTAATTCCTGCTCAAATAAAGCCACAATCGGGATGCTGCCGCCGCCGCGCGTTGGGATTGGTTTTTTGCCGAACGCTTCTTCAATTGCTTTCTCCGCGGCGCGAAAAGCTATGCTGGAAGTTGGCGTAACTACCGGCTCGCCGCCATGATGCGGCTTTACTTTTACTTTGATGTAAGGCGGCGCGATGCTTTCAAAATGTTTGGTAAACAATTCAGTAATTTGAGCTGAAGTTTGATTTGGCACCAAACGCATCGAAATTTTGGCTGAAGCTTTGGATGGCAAAACCGTTTTGGCACCTTCGCCGATGTATCCGCCCCAAATCCCGTTCAGTTCTAAAGTTGGGCGCGTGCCGGTCCGTTCCAAAGTAGAGTAACCTTTTTCGCCCCAAATCTCATCAATAGCCAAATCCTTTTTATATTCCTCCAGATCAAATGGTGCTTCGTTTAGGGCATGTTTTTCAGCCTCCGTCAATTCAACAACATCGTTATAAAAACCGGGAATGGTAATGTGGTTATTTTCATCGTGCAACGAAGCGATCATTTTGGAAAGCACGGTGATCGGATTGGCAACCGCGCCGCCATAAACGCCGGAATGCAGATCGCGGTTTGGCCCGGTTACCTCTACTTCGAGGTAAGAAAGGCCGCGCAAACCGGTTTCCAAAGATGGGTTTTCCATGCTGATCATCGACGTATCAGAAATCAAAACCACATCAGCTTTCAGTTTTTCTTTGTTCTGCTGAACAAAAACACCAAGATTATCAGAGCCAATTTCTTCCTCGCCTTCAATCATGAACTTGATGTTGCAGGAAAGCGTTTGGGTTTGCATCATCAGTTCAAAAGCTTTGATGTGCATATAAAACTGGCCTTTATCATCGCAGGCACCGCGGGCGTAAATTTTGCCGTCGCGGATGGTTGGTTCAAAAGGCGGCGTTTTCCAAAGCTCCAGCGGGTCCGGCGGCTGCACATCATAATGGCCATAAACAAGTACAGTTGGCTTTGCCGGACCGATCATTTTCTCGCCATAAACTACCGGACAACCGGCGGTTTGGCAAACTTCAACCTGATCCGCACCAGCCTGGCGAAGTTTGGCAGCAACGTATTCTGCTGCATTCAGCACGTCATTTTTATATTTAGGGTCCGCACTTACGGAAGGAAAACGGAGCAATTCAAACAGTTCGGTCAAAAATCGATCTTTATTTAATTTAACGTATGCTTTAATTTCCTGCATCAATGTAAGTTTTAAGCAAACGTACACAAAAAATCCACTGATGCTGCTTTATAAAAACACTGGTTTAATCACAATTACTTCGGTTATCATCAGCGTAGATGAATGACTAGGCATTAAACTGTGCATTTTTACCACTAAAAAAACATGTGTAAAAGAAGCATGCCGTCCTAAAATCCGGTTTTATGAAAAAAAATGGTGAATGCTTTTTTTACCATTTAAATTTTATATAAATATTTAGCAAACAGGCATAATATAACTATATTCGTTTACAGGTTTTCGGGTAAATTTTTATCAGTAAAATAAGTTTAAATGGCTTTAAAGTCAGTTCGTTTATTGCTTCTGACTGTTGCAAGTTTTATCACAGCAATAGTTTTCGGGCAAAAACCCAGTTGTTCTTTGTCTTCAAAATTATATAGCCAGGACAGCATAAACATCACCACATTTGGGGCAAGCACTGTGGCCGGGATTAACGGATTGCAGTTTCAGGGGTTTTTAAAAGCTGATTTTGAGGCTTGCTATCCCGGCAAAACAGTAATTGTAGGCAATTTTGGTATTCCCGGACAAACCACAACCCAGGGTTTAGCCAGGTTTGAATCTACCATAAAAAATAAAAAAGGTTTCCTGCTGATTCTGATGGGCTTGAACGATGCTTTGGCAATTGTAGATAAAAAAATGAAGATTGCCGAAACACAAAGCAATATGAATAAAATGGTTGAAATTGCTTTGGCTTATCACCTTATTCCTGTTATCGGAACAATCCAATATTTGAATGATGCAAACAACAAACGTTACCAGAATGCCAATTTTGTGATCAGGCAGATCAATGCAATTTACAAAAGGATTGTGAACAACAAGAAAATATATTTGACTGATATTAATGCTGTTTTGGGCCGGGATTTTACACTTTATCAGGATAATACACATCCAAATGTAGCCGGAAATATGCGTATTGCTTTTGCCTGGTTTGATACCATTAACTCAATAATTGAACAAAAACTATTACTCTCGGGTTTGAATCAAAACTATCCAAACCCTTCTGTTTCAAAAACCACAATTGGATTTAGTTTATCCAAATCCAACAAAGTAATTTTGACCGTTTATAACATGTCCGGTGCAATTGTCAGAACACTTGCAAATTCATATTTTAATTCCGGTTATCATGAAATTGAACTTCCAACTATTGATATTGTACCTGGAATTTACATTTATACAATGCAAACGCCAACAGAACAGTTTGTTAAAAAAATGGTTGTACTTGGAAGATAAAAAGTATTTTTTGCAATCAATATTTTATACTTATTAAAATACTAATCATATGTCCCGCTTGGCCTTTTATCTCCGCCGCCACTTCTCATAATTTTTTTTGATAGCTCATTTGCTGGTGTCGCATTTTCTTTTTTACAAGATACCGTACAGATTGTTGCAAAAGCAAACATTCCAATTATAATTTTTTTCATAACATTTTTGTTTTTTAGTTGTAGATTGTTTATGCCTGATATTACGTGAAACTACTACCCTGGGTTACCATTTATAATAACAATTTTATAGTTTGAAAAAAATAATTTTTCCTTCCGTTTTATTACTACTAAAATTTACAAGTTGATTATTAAAGTGCTGATATTGAATTTACTAATGCTGTCTTTTGCAAAAGACAGCTTTTATGGCTTTGTACAGAACCGTATAAATCAACCCATTAAGCAAACAGACAAAATTGATTCTTTGAATAATGATGCCTTTGGCAACCGTTTAAACGATCCGGAAAAAACAATCAATATTGCATCGGAAGCATTTTCTTTAGCAAAAAAAATAAACTATTTGGATGGAGAAGCAGAAGCTTGCCGTATAATGGGAATAGGGCAATATTATTTGAGTAGTTATGAAAAAGCTTTAGATAAATATCTGCAGGCAATAGCTTACTTTGAACAAAATAATAATTACAAAGGAGCAGGAAAAGTTTATAACAATATTGGTAACTTGTATCTATCGAATGATCGTGATAAAGCATTGGCGTTTTATAATAAAGCATTAGTGCTTGCAAAAAAATACAATACCGAAGAAGTAGTTGCAGGATTATACATGAACATTGGGGTTGTGGAAACCAAAAAGAAAAATTACACAGCTGCGTTGGAAAAATTCCAAGTTAGTTTAAAATTATTTCAAAAGTTAAATAACGAAGAATTGATCATTCAATGTCTTCAGGATTTTGGTGAAGCATACAATGGTTTAAAACAATATCAAAAAGCAGAAGAAGTATTGAATGAAGCTTTGACAAAGGCAAAAGCTAAAAACTTAAATTATACAGTTGCCAGTATCGAGCTGTCTTTAGCAAACGTTTTTCTTTATCAAAACAAATTTGATGCGGCAAAAGAAGCATTGACAAATGGTTTTGAATATGCCAAAAATTTAAAAAACCGGGATCTGCAAAATGATTACAATTATGCGTTGTACCAGTTGGAATATAAAAGAAAAAACTATCAGGCAGCTTTGGGTTATTTAAAAAAGAATTTCAGTCAGGACAGTGCTTATTACCGGCAATCGTTTTCAAAAAGGATCTCGCTGGAATCTGATCTGTTTAATCAGCTTGAAAACAGAAGAAAAAATGAACGTACTATTGCCCAGCAAAAATATGCGACAACGCTTTTCTGGTCAAGTTTTGCAGTTGCCGCTTTGCTGCTGGCACTGGTTTTCCTGCAAACTATCAACGTAAAAAGAAAGAATAAAAGCAATCAGGAATTAACGCGTTTGAACGCTGAAGTATCCAAACAAAAAGAAAACCTTGACCGCATCAACCATAACCTGGAAGATATAATTGATGAGCGCACAAAGGATTTGAAACTGAAAAACAGAACTTTATCCGAGTATTCACTGCACTTATCGCATCACATCCGCGGCCCGATTGCTACTTTAAAAGGCATTGTTTATTTGCAGGAAAACGATTTGATCAACCAGGAAGAATGTATCCAACTAATTAAAAAATGTGTTTTTAACATCGATGAGGAAATCATTAATACGAACAAAATGCTAAATGAAAACCCGAAAGATGATAAAAACAAAACATAATTTTTACCTGATAAAAGAAGTATGGCTGCCAAAACTCCGCGCCAGATTTTTAATTTTGCAGCTCAACTAAGGAGGAGATTTTGGAATATTTACAAGGATTAAATCCTTCGCAAAGGGCGGCTGTAGAATGTGTTAAAGGGCCGGTGATGATTATTGCCGGGGCCGGTTCTGGAAAAACACGGGTGATTACTTATCGTGTGGCGCACTTGATCCGTTTGGGTGTGGACGCTTTTAACATCCTGGTGTTGACTTTTACCAACAAAGCCGCACGCGAAATGCGCGACCGGATTACAAAAGTGGTTGGCACGGAAGCGAAAAATATCTGGATGGGAACTTTCCACTCGGTGTTTGCAAAGCTGCTTCGGGTTGAGGCTGATAAGATTGGTTATCCATCCAATTTCACTATTTACGATACTGATGACAGCAAGAGTTTACTGCGTGCTATTTTGAAAGAAATGAACCTGGATGATAAGTTGTACAGCGCGAACTTCGTTTATAACCGGATTTCTGCCGCTAAAAATAATTTAATTTCCTGGCAGGAATACCAGCTGAATGACCAGATCCAGGCAGATGATTTTTCGGGCGGCCGCGGACAATTGGGCAAAATTTATGAAACTTATGCTGTAAGATGCTTTCGTGCCGGTGCCATGGATTTTGATGATCTGCTTTTCAAAACTAATGAACTGCTAAAAACGCACCCGGAAACATTGTATAAATACCAAAATAAGTTTAAATATTTGATGGTGGATGAGTATCAGGATACCAATTATTCGCAGTATTTAATTGTGAAAAGGCTGGCGGCCATCAACGAAAATATTTGTGTGGTGGGTGATGATGCGCAAAGTATTTATGCTTTTCGCGGAGCTAACATTCAAAACATTTTAAATTTTGAGAAGGATTATCCTGATCTGAACGTTTTTAAACTGGAACAAAATTACCGCTCGACGCAAAATATTGTTAACGTAGCCAATAGTATTATCGCCAACAATAAAGATCAGCTTAAAAAAACGGTTTATTCTGAGAAAGAACACGGTGATAAAATTAAAGTGATGCGTGCCTTCAGCGATAACGAAGAAGGCAAAATGGTAGCCGAAGGAATTTTGACAGAACACGCCAACAAAGGCATTCGCTGGAATGATTTTGCCATTTTGTACCGTACCAATGCACAATCCAGATCCATGGAGGAAGCGTTGCGCAAGCTGAATATTCCGTATAAAATCTATGGCGGATTGTCTTTTTATCAGCGTAAAGAGATCAAAGATTTAATTGCTTATTTCCGGTTGACGTATAACCCGCATGATGAAGCGGCACTGAAACGCGTCATAAACTATCCTAAAAGAGGCATCGGCGATACGACAATTGACCGGCTGATTGTGGCTGCCAACCAGCACCAGATCAGTTTGTGGGAAGCCATTTCTGATCCGGCAAAATATTTGGACGGCCGTACAGCTACAACCGTGAGTAATTTTGTGGTGATGATCCAAAGTTTTCAGGTAATCACGCAAACGATGTCTGCTTACGAAGCGGCTTTGCATATTGCCCAGCATTCTGGTTTGCTAAAAGATTTGTATGAAGATAAATCGGTAGAAGGTTTAAACCGACATGAAAATATCCAGGAATTATTGAACGGTATCAAAGAGTTTTCTGAACGGGAAGATATTGAGGAAAAAGGCCTGGACGTGTTTTTGCAGGATATTGCGCTCCTCACTAATGATGACAACGATAAAAAACCTGATGCAGATACGGTTTCGCTGATGACGATCCACTCTTCAAAAGGGTTGGAATTTCCGCATGTTTTTGTGGTTGGGCTGGAAGAAAACCTATTTCCTTCACAATTATCCTTAAATTCAAGAAGTGACCTGGAAGAAGAACGCCGTTTGTTTTACGTGGGCGTAACGCGGACGGAACATAAACTGACATTGAGTTATGCAACTTCCAGGTTTAAATTTGGTACGTTGATCAATTGTGAACCAAGCCGCTTTTTGGATGAGATTGATGCCAAGTTTTTAGAACTGGATTACAGTGCCAAACCGGCAAGCAGCAATCCGTTTTTTGATGACCCGAAATCCAGCCGGAACAGCGATTCTTTTTCCAAGCCAAAAACAGCATCTCCGCCGAAAACAACTTCTGTATTAGCAAAAGCCCATATTCCGACAGCCGGTTTTGCACCATCAGATATGAATAAGCTACAATCCGGAATGGAAGTTGAGCACGAACGTTTTGGTTTTGGAAAAGTGATCAACCTGGAAGGAAACAAACCGGACATCAAAGCAACAATATTTTTTAAAGAACTTGGCCAGAAACAATTGTTGCTTAAATTTGCCAAACTTCGTATCTTAGAATAGTTTCTATATACTATTTAAAGTATATTAACGCTTTAAAAGCAAATCTTCCCGTATAAAAGAAGTATTAAGATTAATAATAAAACATGACTTTTGATTATAATTCATCCCGCAGCAAACTAATCCTTTCTGAATACGGCCGAAACGTGCAGAATATGGTTAAATACATTGTTGCCCTGCCCACCAAAGAAGAACGCAACCGCTACGCACATGTAGTAATTGATTTGATGGGATTTTTGAACCCGCATTTGCGTGATGTGGCGGATTTTAAACATAAACTTTGGGACCACCTCAACATTATTTCCGATTTCAAAATCGATGTAGATTCGCCTTATCCAAAACCTACACAGGAAGCAATCCGTTTTAAACCTGCACCGCTGAAATATCCGCAGCAAAAAATCAGCTTTAAACATTACGGCAAAACGATTGAGCTGATGATTGAAAAAGCCATATCGATTGAAGATGCGCCGCGCCAACAGCATATGGTTCAGGCAATTGCCAATTTTATGAAGATGGCTTATGTGACTTGGAACAAAGATTCTGTGGCAGATGAAACTATTTTGAGCGATCTGCGGATTTTATCCAAAGGCGAATTGAAACTGGAAGAAAACATCAACCTGAACCGGGTGGAATATCGCACACCAGTTGCACAAAATACCAATCGCCCGCGCGCCGGAAGCAATCAAAACCAGAACAACAAAGGCCGCCAAACCAGTAACAATAATCCGCGGCAGATGCAAAATAACCGGAACCGAACCAATAATAATAATCCTGGCAGAAAATTCTGATGCTGTTTTTATCGGGTAAAAATTAAACTATGAGCGCATTTGAAATATGGGGCGGCAAACCTTTAAAGGGAGAAATTATACCCCAAGGTGCCAAAAACGAAGCTTTGCAGGTCATTTCTGCAGTGTTGCTAACTGTAGAAAAAGTTACGATCAGTAACATCCCGGATATTAAAGACGTGAATAAGCTGATTGAGCTTTTGGGCGATATGGGCGTAATTGTTGAGCAAACTGCAGCCGATACCTATACTTTTCAAGCAAACAATATCAATCAGGATTTTTTTAAATCGGATTCTTTCAAGCAAAAAGGTGGCGGTTTGCGCGGTTCAATTATGATCGTTGGCCCGCTTTTGGCACGGTTTGGGAAAGCATCAATACCAAAACCCGGAGGTGATAAAATTGGCCGGCGAAGGTTAGACACGCATTTTTTAGGCTTTGAAAAATTAGGCGCACGTTTTGAATACAGTGCTTCCGAAGAGTTTTTTGATGTAGATGCTTCTCAATTAAAAGGAACTGATATTTTGCTGGAAGAAGCATCGGTAACTGGTACGGCCAACGTGGTGATGGCAGCAGTTTTGGCCAAAGGAACGACTACCATTTACAACGCTGCCTGCGAACCATATCTGCAGCAACTTTGCAAAATGCTGAACCGCATGGGTGCCAAAATTTCGGGTATCAAATCCAATTTATTAACGGTTGAAGGTGTAGGATCTTTAGGCGGAACAGAACACCGCTTGCTGCCGGATATGATCGAAATCGGTTCTTTTATTGGTTTGGCGGCCATGACGGAATCTGAAATCACCATCAAAGATGTTTGCTTCCAGGAATTAGGCATCATCCCAAATACTTTTGCCCGTTTGGGTATCCAGTTTGAGTTGCGCGGAGATGATCTTTATATTCCTGCACAAAAACATTATGAAATCGATACTTTTATTGATGGCTCAATTTTAACTGTTGCAGATGCGCCCTGGCCAGGTTTTACACCCGATCTATTGAGCATCGTTTTGGTAATTGCTACACAGGCAAAAGGTTCGGTTTTAATTCATCAGAAAATGTTCGAGAGCCGTTTGTTTTTTGTTGATAAACTGATTGATATGGGCGCGCAAATCATCCTTTGTGATCCGCACCGTGCTACCGTAATCGGCTTGGATAAAAAAGTAAAATTGCGCGGTATTGAGATGACTTCACCGGATATTCGCGCCGGCGTTTCGCTGCTGATCGCGGCTTTATCTGCAAAAGGAAAATCCGTCATCAGCAATATTGAGCAGATAGAACGCGGTTATCAGCATATAGATAAACGCTTGCTGGCTTTAGGTGCAGATATTAAACGCATCTAAAACTCAAATTTAGGTCGATAAAAGAAGCATGGTTTTTAACAGGGCAATGCTTCTTTTTTTAAAGCGTTTTTTTACCTTAACACTTTGATTTATAAGGTTATGAAAAAACAGGTTCCCCTTACGTGCTTATCTTCCTGTTTGGTGCTGGGCGGGCGTTTAAATCTGCTGGAGCAGGATTACTTAAGCCCTGAACAGCAGGATTTTTATAATCGTTTTTATAAAAACCAGGTGCAGTGGGCGTAAAAAAATAAATTTAAAGCGATTTTTAATGATGGCCAAATATTTGGTTATTTTAATTTTCTCCTTCGCAGTCCGGTTATTAGCATAGGTTTTACTGAATGGGTAGATGGAGAATCTGCTCAACCCACTATATCACAAGGGTAAGACAAATCATCAGCTTTATTATAGGAATAGCTTGGAAAACACATTATAAAATATACGCACATGCTGATATTGGGAAGGCAACGGATTTGGATGACTCGATAATAGGTTAATTGAAATCCGGCAGGCATCTATTAAGGCGGAACTCGCAGAAGTTAGCTGCTAACCGGTTTACAAGCCGATTGTCAAGTCAGCACTGTATAGATGATCAAACTTAACTACAGGCAATGAATCTTTAAAGGAACAGAGTGTAGCTGCCCTGGTCCGCTTAATAGGCACTTATCTGGCTACTTCCTCTTTTTTAAATGCGTTAGAAGTACCCGATCCGAGACAGTAACTTATAGAAGTTCTTCGAAGCCTTTTATAAGGCAGCTCCCTAAACCTAAAAAAGATAAAATAAAGAAAATACCCATCGATAGCTTGCGAGCTTCCGTTTCTACATATTCCTCAAAACCATAAATAGAGCTTTACAACAAATAAAAATTGAGCTGTACAACAAGTAAAATCATTAATGAGTGAAATATATTTGTGTCAGCAATAATTTAAAAAATGAAGAAAGTCATATTAATTACTGGAGCATCATCGGGTATAGGTAAGGAAACAGCAATAAAATTGATCAAAGAAGGATACGTAGTTTACGGTGCTGCAAGACGAGTTGGACAGATGCAGGATTTTGTAGAATTGGGAGGCCGTGCATTGAAACTCGATGTTTCTGATGAACAACAAATTGTAAATTCAGTAAAGCAAATTGTGCAAGAACAAGGCGGAATCGACGTATTAATAAACAACGCGGGATATGGGCTCTACGGTGCAGTTGAGGATGTTAGTATCAAAGATGCAAAAAGACAATTCGAGGTCAATATTTTTGGATTAGCAAGAATAACACAAGAAGTACTGCCTTTCATGCGCGAAAAACGTTCTGGCAAGATCATCAATATAGCTTCAATGGGAGGGAAAATGTATACACCACTTGGATCCTGGTATCATGCAACAAAGCATGCTCTTGAAGGTTGGAGTGATTGTCTTAGACTAGAACTCAAATCGTTTAATATTGATGTTGTTATCATTGAACCGGGAATTATAGCAACAGACTTTGGCAACATTGTTTATAAACCATTACTTGAAATTTCCGGAAATGGTGCTTATTCTGCTTTGGCAAAAGCTATGGCAAAAAGTACAATGGATTCATACACTAAAAAGAACGCTGCATCTCCACCTTCAATTGTAGCAAATGTAATTTTGAAAGCAATTTTATCTAATAAGCCTGCAACACGTTATCGTTTAGGAAAATTCGCAAAATTATTAGTGTGGATGCGCATTTATATGGGAGACAGAATTTTTGATAAAATTATAATGCGTCCAATAAAATAATTTACTAATCCTTAGAAAACAATGAAAAAAATCTGCTTATCAATAGTAATGCAAATCATTACAACGTTTACTTACGCCCAATCCTCAGAAGCTGATAAAATTCTGGGCGTATGGTTTAGCGACAAAAAACATTCAAAAATTGAAATCTTCATGTCGGAAAATAAATATTTCGGAAAATTTGTTTGGGGAAATGAAATGTTTGAAAAGGACGGAAAAACATCAAGAAAAGATACTGAAAACCCCAATCCGAAAATGAGAAATAAAGACCGGCTGGGACTTGTATTCCTTACTAATCTCAAATACGAAGATGGGGAATACATTGGCGGAACTGTTTACGATCCGAGAAAGGGGCGTTCTGCAAACGCAAAAGTAAAACTTAAAGGCAATGATAAACTTGAATTAAGGGCTTTTATAGGTGTTTCTATATTCGGTCAAACCTATACATTTACAAGAGTAAAATAACAACGTTATCTAAGCATAATGGGAGAAATGGAAAAAATATTGTTCAACAATATTCTGTATTCCTGTTCTACTGAACGAACCAGGGGCAACGAGAACTTTGTTGCGGAGCATAGTTTAGGATATATGCTGGAAGGGGAAATGCAGTTACAAACCATTAAAGGAACAGAGGTAATCCCGCAGGGAAGTTTAGTCCTTGGGAAACGAAATCAGTTGGTAAAAATGACTAAAATCCCATCTAAGGCTGGAAAATTTCAGTTTATTTCCATTGCTTTTTCCCAAGACCTTTTGCATAGATATGCCATAGAAAACAAAATAGATGTTCGGCAAAAATATTTGGGAGACCCGCATATATATTTTCCATCCGACCCGTTTTTACTGGCTTATTTTAACTCACTTTCTCCCTACATCGGTAATGTTGCGACAAGTAGCCAAACTTTATCTGCCTTAAAACTAAAAGAAGCACTGGAGTTATTATTACAATGCAAACCGGAGATAGAAGGATTTTTGTTCGATTTTAGCGAGCCTTATAAGATTGATCTTGAAAAGTACATGAATGAAAACTTTACTTACAATGTCCCGATTGCCAATTTCGCAACATTAACAGGCAGAAGCCTGGCAAGTTTTAAACGTGATTTTGCAGAGATATTTAATATTTCACCAAGACAATGGCTACAGAACCGCCGACTTTCAGAAGCACATTACCTTATTAAGAATAAGAAGAATAAGGCTGCCGACATTTATCTCGACTTAGGATTTGAAAATCTCACACATTTTTATTTTTCATTCAAAAAAAAATATGGTGTGTCCCCAGCTCATTTATTTGCATACAAAAATGAAGAAATGGGAGTAGCACTTTCAGATAAGTTTTGAATTCTTACCGCTTTTAACTACAACAATACCGAATTTCTCTGCATCAATTGTTAAATAAAACTATTGCTGTGTAGTTGGTCTTTTTTATTATTTTTCTCTATTGTCGTAATTGGACGCTGAAAAGCTTTTTTATAGCTCCTTACTTTCCGGCAGTTAGTACCCGTGTATAATGCGTATTAGGATAACTTCTGTTAATGGTGATAGGGCCTTTTTAAAATAAGAGTATGCTTTTTGATCCTGCCGTATTGCATCAGTTTTGCACCGACATTATTAATTGCAAAATCATCGTTGGGCTTTACTTCTAATACTTCTTCGTATAATGCTTCTTTTATCACATCAAAATTGGTAAGCCCTAACCAGAAATCGCATTAATAATATCATACTGAGTAATGATCTTAAACTTTCCCTGATCCTCCACCAAAACCGCTGTGTTTTCTTTGTTGATTAAGGAAGATATTTTATTGATCGAAGTATTCAAATCCACAAATGGAAACGGCGACGTAATAATATCTTTCACCGGATGGGATTTCAGTGCCGGGTTTTCCAGCAGTGCATCCAGAATATCGCTTTCGGTAATTTTACCAATAATCATTTCCTGTTGCGTAACCGGTATTTGCGAAATATTTAAAGTTTTGATAATATTGATGGCTTTAGAAATAGTTTCTTCGCTATCAATCGTAACAATTTCCCGGCCTGATTCTCTGCTGATAATGCTTCTGGCGGTAAGTTTTTCGTTTTTCAAAAAACCTCGTTCGCGCAGCCAGTCATCATTATACATTTTCCCCATATATCGCGAACCGTGATCCGGGAAAATAATTACCACCACATCGCCTTCTTCAAAACGATCTTTCATCTGCATTAATCCGGCCACCGCTGATCCGGCAGAATTTCCGGCAAAAATACCTTCTTTACGGGCAATTTCACGCGTCATCAAAGCGGCATCTTTATCACTTACTTTTTCAAAATAGTCAATCACCTCAAAATCAACATTCTGAGGTAAAAAGTCTTCCCCAATTCCTTCGGTTATATATGGGTAGATTTCATTTTTGTCGAAAATACCAGTCTCTTTATATTTCTTAAAAACGGAACCGTAAGTATCAATTCCCAGAATCTGAATAGCTGGATTCTTCTCCTTTAAAAATTTGCCAGCACCGGAAATCGTTCCGCCTGTTCCTGCCCCAACAATTAAATGTGTAATTTTTCCTTCGGTTTGGTCCCAAATTTCCGGTCCGGTTTGCTCATAATTTGCCTGCGTATTTGATGGATTATCGTATTGATTTGGCTTCCAGGAATTAGGGACTTCGCGCTCCAAACGCGTTGAAACCGAATAATAAGAACGCGGATCTTCCGGATCAACATTCGTCGGGCAAACAATCACTTCGGCACCAAAAGCACGCAGCGCATCTACTTTTTCTTTGGATTGTTTATCCGTAGTGGTAAAAATACATTTGTAGCCTTTGATCACGGCGGCGATTGCCAAACCCATTCCGGTATTGCCGGAAGTACCTTCTATAATTGTGCCGCCGGGTTTCAGTTTGCCGCTTTTTTCCGCATCTTCGATCATCTTCAAAGCCATGCGGTCTTTAATAGAATTTCCGGGATTGGTCGTTTCTATTTTGGCCAAAACTATTGCTTTGATTTCTTTTGGAATAACATTTAGCCTGACCAGAGGCGTGTTTCCAATCGTTTCGAGGATATTGTTGTACCACATATTATTAAAATGATGTTTTGAGGCGATGCTTCTTTTATCGATATAAATTTGGCATTAAAATAATTAAAACTGCAGATGTTTAACCGTCTGCCCGTGATTAATCAATTGTTTTAACGAATCAATACCAACACGAAGGTGCGTTTCTACATATTTTTCGGTTACGCTGGAATCACTTTCAGCCGTTTTTACACCTTCCGGGATCATCGGCTGATCAGAAACCAGCAGCAAAGCACCCGTAGGGATCTTATTAGCAAAGCCGGTAATAAAAATGGTAGCCGTTTCCATGTCTACAGCCATCGTCCGCAAGCTTTTCAGATATTTTTTAAAAGTTTTATCGTGCTCCCAAACGCGGCGGTTTGTAGTATAAACTGTTCCGGTCCAATAATCTCTGGAATGGTCCCGGATGGTAGTAGAAATTGCTTTTTGAAGCGCAAAAGCAGGAAGTGCAGGCACTTCCGAAGGTAAATAATCATTGGAAGTCCCTTCACCACGGATGGCAGCTATCGGCAAAATCAGATCACCAACATTATTTTTTCGTTTTAAACCTCCGCATTTACCCAAAAAAATTACGGCTTTGGGATGAATGGCAGTCAGTAAATCCATCACCGTTGCAGCCAGTGCACTGCCCATTCCAAAGTTGATGATTGTGATGCCATCAGCGGTAACGCTTTGCATCGGCTTGTCCAAACCCATAATCGGTGCGTTGTCATGCCATTCGGAAAACAATTGAATGTATTTAGAAAAATTTGTTAAGATCACATACCCTTTAAAATCATCCAACGGCCGCCCGGTGTAACGCGGCAACCAGTTGGCTACAATCGCTTCTTTGGTTTTCAGGCCAGACTTAACCGGAGTTTGAACTTCGTTTATTTTATGCGATTGCTTTACGATTTCAGGGTCTTTCTTAACGTCTTTTTCTTCATTCATAACAATGCTTCTTTTATCATACAAAAATAAGCATAAAAAAACCCCGGCTTTAAACCGGGGTTTTTTTATGCAGCTTTCAGCTTCTTTAAGTCTGATTTTTCAAACTTTTCCCTGGCATAATCCAGTGTAATATCGAGTTGCTTTTGGTCTCGGCTGGATGGTATTTCAAACATCGCATCAATCATAATCGCCTCGCAGATAGAGCGTAACCCTCTTGCACCAAGCTTAAATTCCATTGCTTTATCTACAATGTAATCCAAAACCTCATTATCAAAATTCAGCTCCACATCTTCATATTCAAACAACTTATTGTATTGCTTGATCAGGGAATTTTTTGGTTCGATCAAAATGGCAAGCATTG